>Ga0101941_1000090_pt1 | contig 241859 bp, 192 predicted proteins | sample DewCreD2012metaG_3_FD_75242 | JGI IMG/M metagenome (GOLD analysis project Ga0101941, IMG submission 75242) | Hot spring sediment bacterial and archeal communities from British Columbia, Canada, to study Microbial Dark Matter (Phase II) - Dewar... ... | reverse complement strand
TACACGGTGGTGGTGCGCCAAGGCGAGATGCTCGTGCGTCAGCCGCTGACGATCGTGCGCTAACCAGCCCGCGCACAAAGCAACGATTGCGGGGGCAAGCTGCAAAAGCTTGCCCCCGCTTCTTTTTCACGGTTGGTGCTCTTCTTGCTGGGGGGTAGAAGGATGTGCGATGGTCTTGCGTACTGTACGCTTGATGCCAATACGGCGATGCCGAGGATCATTCAGCAGATAGCCGCCTTCGTGTAAGTGCTTGAGCATCCGTTCTCGGAGGCGGTGGTACTGCTGACGGAGGGTGAGGATGTCCTTGTCGGTTGGTTGTCGCTTGTGGATGAGGCTGACAATTTCTGAATACTCAAAGTCCAACCATCGCGCGAGGATGATAACCTGCTCTTCTGTAGAAAAGTGCTGTAGGAGCCAGAGAATGTCCACGCGCGACATGACCATGTCATCGGGTCTGTGCGTCCAGTCGGGGAACAGTGAATCCTCAAGCGTCGAAGTATCCTCGGCTTCACTTGAGGGAGGAGGGAGCACTGCACGAAGTGAAATGAGGCATTGATTGCGGCGGAGCCAGTTCGAAGCTGATCCGATGATGATTTTGAACAGTCGCTCAGCTGGCAACTGTTTCCACTTGTCGCCGGGATATTTTGCCAGCACCGAGGCAATTCCTTCTGCAATTGCTTCGGATAGTAAACTGGAGTCCTGCTCAGGATGCAACCGTCGTAGGTAATTCCGCGCTCGTCGTTTCAGCGCGGCCACATTCGACGGCATCGCTGGAGGAGATTTGCACCGCGAGGGTTTTCGGCGTTTCGCTTTCATGGTTCCTAATAGTTTCGGATCTCACGGATGCGGTCGAGCAAGCGTTGTTTGAATGTAGTCAGCGGGATCTCTGTACCCCAGCCGTATTCATTCTTTGGCATACGGACAACGGCAGTTCCGCTGCTGTCGGTGGTGATTGGGTATGCGGTAATGCTGACGTTGAAGTGCCACTCGTCGTTGCAGGGCAGTTCGACAGCCAGGGGATGCAATTCGTAGTAGTCGCCGATTCCTGCAGTGTCACGGCACATGAACGGGAAGGTGAGCATGACGATGTACTCGTTGCCCGGAGTGATGACATGTCCGAGTCGCTCATCGTCGGGCTCGATAATGTCCGTAGTGCCACTGAGTCGAGCATTGGGGACGTAGGTGAACTGAAGGCAGGGTCCACTACTGCTCAAAGTTTTGAGTTGTTTTGTGCCGGCTTGTACTTCTGGTGCGGTGTGGGTAAAGGCGGGATTGCATGGTGGTAGGACTTGTCCCTTGATGAGATCGAGAACTTGACATGTGGTGACGACCAATGTTGTCCAATCGAGTTCGAATTTGCCACTTCTGTGGACGGTATCAACAACTTTCACGTGGGCGATGTAGTCTGCCTCGAGCAAGACCAAGTCGCGGTGGAGTGCACCGAGGTCATTTGCCCACGCACGAGTGACCGCTTCGATAATCCCCCCGTAGATCATGTGGGGAGGGAGTTGAGGCCATCGGAAGGAACGCAGGGTTGCCTCGAAGAGCATCGGGTCGTAGTCCGCCATTGCGTAGAGGGAGCGGACGATCTTTTTGAGGGTGTCGTCGAACGATGTCCGACGTTCGAGAAAGGAGCGGACTTGTTGGACGCGGCCCCAGGTTTCATTGTACGTTGTTGCCCAGTTGATAATCGAGTCGAGGGCGATGTATCCTAACAGGACATCGTAGGGCATGTAGATGGAGACAGGCGGTTGGCGTTCGGGCCAGCGCAATTGATAGACCAGCCCAGTCTCACCGCAGGGGTTTCGCTGGGCGTGCACAAGGACAGTTGCAGCAAGGATCAGGAGCGCAGTATGCCGAATCATGGGAGGACCTCTATGATGGTGGAACTATGGTGGTTGATACTCCGCGGTCGTTCGCATGCAGATTGTTGTCGTCACGGAGAGAATGGGGACTGAAAGCGAACGTTACTCTCGTTGGCTGATACTTCTGACAGGGAGAGTGCGAGAACATGGCGCAGGATAGATTCGCCACTGTGCTTGATGACGGGCAGGAGTGGAAGTTCCTCCCTTCGAGTAACCTGCGGCGGGCAAGAGCAACCCCACCCATTGCATCGTGGGAGGCAACACCAGAGGAGGCTATGGGATGGCCAGCACCGGCGCTGCGGAGGGACGTATGTTCCCCACGTAGCAATCGTCTCGCTTGCATTGCCAACTTCGAGATGCACCATGCTACCATCGCCGCCTCCGCTTATGGAATCATGATCAGTTGGGAGATGCGCAAGTCGCCGATCGTAGCGACGCAAAAATATATGCCCGGCGTGATAGTTTCAACGGGAATTTCAACTGTCGTGCTGGAGGCAGCATGCCACGTTGGAGGAATATCCAAAATCATTCTGCCAAGTAGGTCGTAAAGTTGAAAACGGACAAACGCTCCCTGTGGCGGAATTGGTAGTTGGATCGTTCCTCTGGCTTTGGTGGATGTCGTCGGAGCAGAGGGCGGAGTTGATATCCCAGCTAATTCTGGACAGTAAAGCTTTGCGAACATGCAGCGATCGTCTTCGGTAAATGAGTCTGGGTACTTCTGCATACCTCGCCCGTTCATAACCCCAGCGTAGCAGCATCTGCACGAATCAGGGTGCTCTCTACAATAGTTGTCAATCCTTAAAAGTGAGTCACATCGCTTGGAGTGGCAACCATGACCGAAGCCATAGACATGACCGAGTTCATGCGTGAGAATGGTGCACAAATCGTTTGCCCATCGCTCTGAGTTGTCACTAGGAAAGAGAGTAGCCATCGCATTGTCTGTTAGCGAACGATTGAAGAAGTAGCGGTAGGGCATGCCAAGTCGGTCGAGTCCTAAGTATTGCCACCGTTTATTTGTTCCAACGCGCCATCGCGTGGCATTGATGGCAATAAGAGGTAAGATACTATCACCACACATGCAACTATCGTTCTGCGGCTTCCATTTAGGTACAGCAATCGCCGTAACTGTAGAACCAACGGGAAATGTTCTCGTACTTGTGTCAAACCGAACTCGAACGGTACATCGGCATGGTAACTGTTCCATGCCGCAGACGCATGCCCATGCACGTTGGGCACAACAGAGGTCTTCCCACAACCTATCAACCGAGAAAACAAGCCGCCGGATAGTCGAATCCCGTGCATCTGGCCACCATACTTCTTGAAACGGGGATGGATAGGAAGGATCAAGTGCCAAGCAGAGCGGGACTGCGTAGTTGAATCTGCGTGGTGGATTGTCTGTGCATGGCCTTTCAATACAGGAGTGTACTCCGTAATCGAACGGAAGACATGGTTTGCACAGTGCACCACGCTTGCACCATGAGTTGCACGCTTGGCATGTGTCACAGTTTGTGGTGGCCCATACTGCTGCGATGCTGAAGATACACGCGGCGAGCAGGCAAGTTTTGGGTAACATCGTCTTACCCTCCCGAAAAAGTGTGTGTCGTCATCTTTGAATAGTCAAAAATCTTGTGTGACGTGACATGGTATGAGAAAAATTTCTTCATCAGTTTCATGGTTCCTAATAGTTTCGGATCTCACGGATGCGGTCGAGCAAGCGTTGTTTGAATGTAGTCAGCGGGATCTCTGTACCCCAGCCGTATTCATTCTTTGGCATACGGACAACGGCAGTTCCGCTGCTGTCGGTGGTGATTGGGTATGCGGTAATGCTGACGTTGAAGTGCCACTCGTCGTTGCAGGGCAGTTCGACAGCCAGGGGATGCAATTCGTAGTAGTCGCCGATTCCTGCAGTGTCACGGCACATGAACGGGAAGGTGAGCGTGACGATGTACTCGTCGCCCTGGAAGTTCACCGCAGGCTCTATCCCTGCTCTACGTTCTGCAGCAAGTACGCCTTGATAAAGTCGTCCAGGTCGCCGTCCATGACGGCATGCACGTCGGTTTTTTTCAGTTCGGTGCGGTGGTCGTTGACCATCGTGTACGGCTGGAACACATATGAGCGGATCTGGCTCCCCCACTCGATTTTCTTCTTCTGGCTTTCGAGCGCTGCTTGCTCCTGCATGCGTTGTTCAAGTTCGCGTTGGTAGAGCTTCGCTTTCAGCATGCGCAGCGCACGCTGGCGGTTCTGGTGCTGCGAACGCTCTTGCTGGCAACTGACGACGATGCCCGTCGGGATGTGGCGCAGTCGAACCGCAGTCTCGACTTTGTTGACGTTCTGTCCGCCTTTGCCGCCAGAGCGGAACGTTTCCATCTCGATGTCGGCGGGGTTGATATCCACAGTGATGGTGTCATCCACGAGGGGATAGACGAACACCGAGGCAAAGGACGTATGCCGACGTGCGTTGCTATCGAACGGCGATATGCGGACTAAGCGATGGACGCCACTTTCACCTTTGAGGTAGCCGTAGGCGTAGGGACCTTCGATTTCGAGTGTGGCAGATTTTATGCCCGCAACTTCGCCTTCGACCATATCGGCAAGGCTGACGCGGTAGCCCTTGCGCTCTGCCCAGCGCGTGTACATCCGAAGCAGCATCGCTGCCCAATCCTGAGCTTCGGTGCCGCCTGCACCAGCGTTGATGTCGAGCATCGCGCCGAGCCGGTCATTTTCTCCCGAGAGCAACTTTTCCAGTTCAGCGCGGTCGAGCTGCTCTTCGAGCGCACTGAGTTCGCGGTCGAGTTCTGCCTGGAGCGATTCATCGCCTGCCTCGCTGGCAAGCTCGATGAGCGTTGCAATATCATCGGCACTCCGTTGGAGCACTTCCCAACCTCGGACGATTTCTTCCAACTCGGCAATCTGCCGCATTGTATGCTGTGCTCCTGCAGGATCGTCCCAGAATGTCGGCTCGCTACTTGCTGCTTGGAGTTGTGCTATCTGGTTGCGTTTTGCAGCGACGTCAAAGAAACCTCCCAAGTTGTTCAATTCGGTTGCGGCAGGACTCGAGCCGCTCGCGCTGAATCTCAAACATCGCAAAATTGGCTGAGGTGGTGATTATGCGCTGCGAAATTACAGCACGGTAACAGCCGCCCTGTAACTTTGCTATTCAAGATGAAGCAGCGAAGGTCACTCCACACGCGCATGATCAGCGCACTCGCGGGCAGCATCGCAGTAGTGTGGCTCGCCAGTGGTGCGGTAGCGTTCTGGCTCGATACGGTCGGGCATCTATGGGGTGTTTGGCTTGTGCTGGGGGCTACTCTCACAATTGTCGCTCGTGCACTTGCAGAGCGATGGCTGCGTGCGAATGTCCAAAGGCCACTGGCAGAGATCGAGGCCGTACTTTCGGCACTCTCGCTCGGTCTGCAGCGTGAGCTTGCCCGGTTTTCCGCTGCTGAGCTCGATGACATCGCCCGCGCGATCGAGCGAGTCGCCGATCGCATCACGACAATCGAAGAGTCCGTCGAGCACCTGCAGAAAGTGCGATCGCAATTCTTGGCGAACGTTTCCCACGAGCTACGCACTCCGCTGTTTGCGATGGGCGGCTACCTGGAGACATTGCTCAATGGCGCACTGGAAGACCCCACCGTTGCACGGACGTTTCTCGAGAAAGCGCACGCGAATCTGGAGCGGCTCTCAACGTTGCTTGCCGATCTTATCGAGATTGCCCGTATAGAGTCGGGCGAAATGCGCATGAGCTTTCGCTACTTCGACGTCGCCGAGCTTGCGCGATCGGTCGCACACCAATTCGAACAGCAAGCCCAGCAGCAGAGCGTTCGGCTGGAAGTTGTCGCGCCAGCAGAGCAGCTTGCCTATGGAGATCGGGATCGCATTGGGCAGGTGCTGGCGAATTTGCTGTCGAATGCGATCAAGTACAACGTACCCGGCGGTTCAGTGACGCTGACGGTCGAGCGGGAAAATGGTCGCGTACTGCTCAGCGTTGCCGATACGGGAATTGGCATCGCGCCGGAGCATCAATCGCGGGTGTTCGAGCGGTTCTACCGTACTGACACCGCCCGCTCTCGCAGCGTCGGGGGAAGTGGCTTAGGGCTGGCGATCGTCAAACACATCCTCGAAGCGCACAATGCACCCTTCGAACTGCACAGCGAAGTCGGCAACGGCACAACGATTCGATTTTGGCTCAAATCTTAGCCGCCGAACGAGGAGCGCCATCCTTCCCGCGACGAAAGCATCCCGCGCTGCAGTCGCCGATTGCGTATGATGACCCACGCGATGAAGACAATTGCGCCGATGACGATGAGCACAAAAAGTAGCTTCGCCAGCGAAAATGTCGGCGGGTAATATTCCACCGTGCCATCTGGACGCGGGACGTAGTACGGCTGCGTGTAGTAGAACGCCGGATGGAACGGAGTAAACCACAGCCACGAGGTGTGCCCCAGCAGGTATCCCATCAGCAAGCCATCGCCGTAGCCGCCATACGAGTGGATGATGGCGTTCCGTTGCCCTTCGGGCGTGGAGATTGTGCGCACTTCCTGACGCCGTGGGATTCCATACGAGCGGCGATAGCTCTCCGGCGAGGCGAGCGGAGTACCAATCGCGCGCGGAATGGAGCTGCTCCTCGACATCGGCTGCCGAGCCGACAGCGGCAGTGCCGGCTCTTGCGTTCGCGCCCCACCGAACGATCGCGGCGCAGCAGAACGTGGTACGCTGTACGATCGGCTCCCACCGAACGAACTCGGAGGTGCTGAACGCGGCATACTGTAGCTACGGCTTGCCCCACGCGAACCACCGAATGATCCACTCCGACGCTGTGCAAAGGCATCGCTGCTCAAAAGGAGCACCACCACAGCAATGCCCAGCACCGCTCCGATCCATTGGGCAAATCGAACGTATCGCATCAGCAACGGGCTGCGATAAAAGGGTACATTCGTGGCAGACGACGTCTAACGCTGGAGTTTCTTGCGTTTCTGAAGTGAGAGTCCGGCTTAGAAAATCGGCTCGGTTGTCAATCTACCATCGGCTTCGCGGAAGGTAATTTCCGCTTTGAATTCAGCGCGATCGAGCACGCTCGGCTGCTGGCGACGGAAGAAGAGCTTTTTCGGTTGCTCGGTGCTATCGGGAACGCTGATGTTGACAAATAGCTGCACGATCCCATCGAGGGGCTGGTCGTCGAGATAGACGAGTGTGTGTTCGATGTCGCCATCGCTCTCGATGACAAGCAGCCGCATCGAGCGAGCTTCCTCTTCGGTAAACGATGGCGGCATTGTGCGGATGCGATCGAGGTAGTCGGTAAACGGGTTGCGAGTGTAGAGCTGCCCATCATCGCCGCGGTAGCTGATGAGCGCATCGAACGTACCATCTTCGGCAAGGTTCAAGAGCACCTGCCGTAAGCCTGCCAGTTGCTCGCCGTTGTAATAGACCGCGGTGTTTTCCAGCCGGCCGTTACTTTCGATACCGAAGGTTGCCATTGGGTTTCGCGGGTGCTAATGGACAAGAAGGATCGTGCCACAAAAGTACGTCCCATCCTGGCAGCGGAGCCGATACGCATAGACGCCGCTCGGGAGAGTGCTCTGCTGGATCAGCAGGGGGCCGCTGGCTGACGTGTGCGACAGCAGTTGCGTGCCCGACAGCGACCAGAGTTCGAGCGTAAACTCGCCGGCATTGGTGCATGGGCATTCTACCGCCAGCTCCTGGCCGCGCTGGATCGGAGCGCAGGCAGCAGGGTGATTGCCGGAGGGAACCGAGCTCGCTGTCATTGCAATGCCGCGGAGGATGATCGCATGTTCGCCAGGAGTGGCGTTCGTCTGCAGTCGTAGCAGCGAACGTCGCTCGCCGGCAGTGCGTGGCTGGAAGCGAATGGTGAGCGTTTGGGAGCTACTGGCACCGATCGAGAGTGGAAGCGCAGTTTCGAGCTGGAATTCGTCAGGGCTTGCGGTGAGCGTATCAATGGTTGCACCAGTGATGGAGAGGACGCTTTGCCCAGTGTTGGAGATGGTGAGGATTCTGGTGGCACTCGAATCGAGCCGAACCGTGCCGAAGTCGAGCGTATCGCTGGGTGTACTGCGGAGAATCGGCCCCTCTTGGGCGATCGAAACACGGAGCGAGGCAATCGTCTGCCCAGCCATGTAGAGCGTCGCATTTTGCCCAGAGGTTGTCCCGAAGGCGGCAGTTGCGCTCCCCCCATTGCCAGTGAGAATCGGTTGCCACGTTGCGGCACTATCGGCAGAGCGCAGGACCTGGCTGCCACTGCAGATGGCAAAGAGAAATCGTGATCGGAGCGGTGCGTAGAGTGCCACGGGCAGTGGATTGCTCAACGGCAGGCCGACCGGCGTCCAGGTGGTCCCGCCGTCGGTGGTGCGATAAATGCTCATGGTCTGCTGCCCGCTGCTTGGCTGGAGAAGGCAGTAGCCGAGCGTGCTGCTGGAGAACGTGACCGAGACGATGCTCATTCCGCTGGCAACGTCCGATGCAGTCCATGTTGCACCGCGGTCGGTGCTGCGGAAGATGCGGCCAGCAGTGGTGCCAATCCAGAGAGTATCGCCCAAGCTCGTGATCGCTGCATGTTGGGTGCGTTCGCCACTTCTTGGTGCGGGCAATAGCTCTGCAGCTTGCCAGGTAGCGCCGCCATCGCTTGTGCGACCAAGCTTCCAGGAGCCACTCGAGGGAAGCCCGATGCATACACCACGGCTTGCATCGAAGAAGACGATGCCTTGGACACTCGGTGTGATCGCGCTAACGGAAATTGCTCGCCATGAAGATCCTCCGTCGGTTGTGCGGTGAATTTGTCCTGCACTGGTGCCAACGCAGACGATGGAATTCGATGCGATGCCGAGCGTCGTCAAAGTACCGCTCAACGAGGCGGTGTCGATCACATTTCCTGTCGAACGGTACACCACTGCCCGACCGAGTGGGGAACGACCGACCGCCCAAACACCCGACAGTCCGCGCGTTGCAATGGCGACGAACGTATAGGGCAGATTCCCTGCCAGCCGCGTGTAGGTATTCTGCGTCGGCAGCTCGATGGGGACTTCCACCGATGCATAGTCGGTGATGCTGTCGGCAGTGATTGTGATGCGGAGCTGGACGCTCCCATCGTAGAAGTACACCGGGGGCACAAGGCGAATCGTCGTCGAGAGCGTTCGCTCTTCGAGCGTTCCCAGCGAGCTTGTGGTGAGTGTGGTCGGTCCGAGCGTGGCATTGCTGGAAACCGCGATGGTCAGCCGAACAGTGCTGGCAGGAGCGAGCAGGTTGCGGATCCGAAGCTGGAGCGTGTGCGGATCGGTCGAATTGATCGCAGTGGTGCCGTCAACGGTGGCGCCAACAAGTTGCACGCCTGGGAATCGCATACCGCTTGTGAAGCTGCGGTTTGCTGCGAGCGCACGGTAGGCGTTGATCCGTCCGTAGTAGAGCGGGCGATTGTTCTGGCTCACTCCGCTGAGTGGATCGCACGAGTAGCGGAGCTGGGCGGCAACTTGATCGAGTGACCACTCCGGGTGCAGGCTCCGCAGCAATGCTGCAACCCCGCTGACCAGTGGTGTTGCAAACGAGGTACCATCCACAGTGGTGTAGGCATTATTGACTCTGGTCGTGCGGATGCTTGCTCCTGGTGCATAGGCGGCAACAGTGGTGCCGTAGTTGGAAAAACTCGCTGGCGCATCGCTCGCTGTGCTGGCGCCAATGGTGAACACGCCGTGGTACGATGCAGGATAGTACGGCTGCCCGTCGAGGTTGACGCCGTCGTTCCCCGACGCGACGACGATGAAGGATCCGAGCGCGCGCGCTTGGTCAATGATTTGCTGTTCGAGTGGCGAGCCGCCTGGCCCACCCCACGAGCAATTGATGATCGTTGCGCCGAGCCGTGCTGCGTAGAGGATCGCATCGTAGCCACGGAGGACCGAGCCTGCCAGCGAGGGATCGTCGGAGCCGCACTTGATAGGAATGTAACGGCATTGGAACCCGGGCGATGCAATCCCACGCCCGTTGTTGGTTACTGCAGCTGCTGCACCGGCGCTATTGGTTCCGTGCTGCATTTCTGCGGGGATTGTCGTCGCGCGGATCTTCGGGTCGTTGTCTTCGCGGACGGTGCCGCTGAGAAACTCAGTTCGCGTAACGTTCCCGATGAAGTCCCATCCGCGCCAATCGTCAATTTTCCCGTTGCCGTCGTCATCAATGCCGTTTGTGCGTTTATCGCGACCTTGGGCGTCGGTGCCTGTTTCGCCGGGATTCGTCCAGAGATTGCCCGCCAGATCTTCATGCTCGTAGTCGGTCCCTGAATCAATGATGGCAATGCTGACCGATGCCGAGCCAGTGGTGATGTCCCACGCAGCGGGGAGTTGCATGCGACTGATTGCGTACTGCTGCCCAAGTTGCGGGTCGTTCGGCTGGAGGAATGCGCGCCGGATGTAGAGCGGTGTTGCGTACTCGACGTCGGGGTTTTCCATCAGTGCAGCTGCAACATCGAAGGGATCGAAGCCCGGATCGAACCACGCGATCACCACCCGTTCCAGACCCACGCTGCGTGCTTGGACGATAGGCACATCCGTCGGAGGAAGGTACGGTTTTGCTTGTCGGACACCAAAGTGCGAAAGGATGCTCTGCACGCTTGCAGGGAGACTGCCGAGCGTCGTCGGCGCAGTTCGGCTGCGGAGGGCAATGGCGATTTTCCCAGGCTCGTACCACTCGGGCGAGACCCGCTCGATGCGAATCGTCACTGCTGGGCGTTCGAATGCAGCTGTGGTGATTGCATCGAGCCTCACAGAAATCGAGCCGCGTATGCGCCAATCCCACTGAGTTGGAGCTGCGATCGCTGTAGTGGCGACTACGCAGAGCGCAAGTATCACGCGTTGTAGGTTCATTGCAGGTGCAATCGCATGGCATTGTAAGTCACCTTGAGCAAAACTACGAGCCGCAGGCGCGATGTATATTTGCGGCGCTCCGTTAGAGGTGCTGCGCACGATCAGTGTGCGGCTGAGAACACACTCTCAGTACCTGATCCGGGTAATGCCGGCGAAGGGAAACGGAGACCGCAGCATGTGCTGCATGTTCTATCCCACCTCGAGGCGGAGCATCGCGATTTGTTCCACAACTGCTTCGTGATGCTCTATGTCCCGCTCAATGATCCTTGCTCTCGCTGCTTCTACGCTTGTAGTGACGCTCTACTCTCAGCAGCGCACTTCTTCCGACACACTCCACCGTACGTACCAAGCTCCTGCGGTGACGGTGACGACGACGCGCGCAATCGAAGGTCGTTCGCCGGTGACCTGGAGTGAACTTACGCGTGCGGAAATTGTGCAGCAGCACACCACGTTCGACTTGCCGAGCATTCTCGCCGAGCTGCCCTCGACGATGTTCTACAGCGAAAGTGGGAATGCCATCGGGTATTCGTACCTGAACGTGCGCGGTTTCGACCAGCGGCGGATTGCCGTTCTTGTCAACGGAATTCCACAGAACGACCCCGAAGACCACAACGTGTACTGGATTGACATGCCTGATTTGGCATCGAGTCTCGATGGCATTCAGGTGCAACGTGGCGCAGGGCTGGCCAACTATGGTTCGCCGGCTATTGGCGGCTCGATCAATTTGCTAACGGTCAACCCCGCGCGCGAGCGCTTCATTCGATCGAGTGTGCTGGTTGGGATGCAGGAATACCGCGCGGGCGGACGCAGCCCAATCCCGCCGGATGCCACCGCTCCTGCCAACGATGTGGAACGCTATAGCGTGGAATTTTCCAGCGGTCTCATCGGCGAGCAGTACGGTGTCTATGCGCGGCTTTCGCGGATTCGATCGCGCGGCTACCGCGACCTGACCTGGAGCGATTTGCCGAGCTACTTTGTCAGCGTTGTCCGCTACGACGACAACGCTTCGCACCAGATCAACATTTTCGGTGCGCCGCTGGCCGACGGTTTGAGCTATACTGGGCTGCCGAAAAGTTACATCAGCGATCCGGAACTACGGCGACGCAACTACAGCGATTGGTCGTTCGCGCGCTCGGGCGACTCGCTTGCCTATGCCACGGTGCGTCGCCCGCAGGAGCTGGAAAACTTCTCGCAACCCCACTACGAGCTGCTCAGCGACATTCGGCTCAGTGAGAGCTTGACGCTCAAAAGCTCGCTGTTCTACTACACAGGCGATGGATTTTTCGATTTCGACGGCTCGTGGGCAGATGCAGCCACGCTTCGGCTTGTGCGGCCGTTCGCCCCTCGCGACTCGGCCCCGAACCCGACCAATGCGATTATCCGTGCGTTCGTTGGCAATCGGCATGGGGGCTGGATTCCGCGCCTTGTCTGGCAGCACGAGGGCGGCGAGCTTCTTCTCGGTGCGGAGATGCGCTGGCATCGCTCCGAACACTGGGGGAAAATTCGCTACGCGGAAAATCTGCCGCCTGATTTCGATCCCGACTACAAGTTCTACTCGTACGAAGGCGTCCGTGACATCTACTCGGTCTTCGCAAGGGAGCAGTACACTGCCTCCGAGAAGCTGCTCATCAATCTCGAGGCGCAACTTGTCCGCACACGGTACGGACTGCGGAACGAAAAAGCAGGGACCATCTACACCAGCTACCTGACGACCGCCGGCGATACAGTCCGCGGTAGCGGGATGATTTTCGACGTGTGGTACACGTTCTTCAACCCCCGGATTGGCGTGCAGTGGAGCATCTCCAACGAACACAGCACGTATGCAACAATAGCGTTGACCTCACGCGAGCCTCGGAGGAATAGCCTTTACCGTGCGTCGGAGTCTTACGTCGGGTACACTCCACTATTTCGGACAGACACCAGTGCTGGTGTTGTTCGCTACGACTTTTCTCAGCCACTGGTCAAACCCGAACGCTTGCTCGACATCGAAGCCGGATGGAACTGGCGCACTGAGCATCTCACAGCCGCTGTTACGCTCTACTGGATGGAATTTTTCGACGAGCTTGTGCGCAATGGCCAGCGCGATATTTTTGGCGCTCCGATCGAGGGGAATGCGCCGCGTGCGCGCCATGTTGGAATCGAGCTTTCAGCCAGTTGGGTTGCCCTGCGGTGGGACGATGGCCAGCTGCGAGTCAGCGGGAATGCAACGATGAGCCGCAACCGTTTCCTGGAGTACATGTTCCAGACTGCCAGTGGAGCAGCGCTCGATCTGTCGGGTAATCCGGTTGCGGGATTCCCGGAGTTTCTTGCCAACCTTGCAGTGCAGGCGCAATGGAACGGCCTCGAATTCCGCTGGAGTGGGCGCTACGTTGGCGCGCATTACACCGACAACTTCGGTCCGCGGCTAAGCGAATATCTCCAGCAAGTGCCGGGTGTGGTGCGGTATCGTGACAACCGCGTCGAGCCATACTTTGTCGCCAACGCCTCGGTCGCTTATACGCTGCGCGATGTTGTGGGACTGCGGGCAGTGCGTTTGCGGCTGCAGGTCAACAACATGTTCAACAGCCTCTTTGCCTGGAGCGGGAACGGCGCAGAATTCTTCCCTGCTGCCGAGCGGCTCTGGCTGACGGCAGTCGAAGTTGAGCTGTAACAAGATCACACGCCTACGACGCGTCAGGGATGGATGCTGTGCTCGCAGTAGCGATGGAGCAACGTACGCATTCTCAGCCGCAAGCGACGCGGAAGCTTGCGGGACAGAGGCTCGCCGACGCTCTGCGGGGTGCTGGCGCACAAATCGATAGTTACAGCCTCTTCAGTTCGTTTACATCGCAGACGTTACCATCCACGAGGATTTTGTCCCATGAACACATGTACGTCTTCAGGAGGCGGATCTGCGAAGTGGAATAGATGTAGCACCACGGCACTTTCAAGAGCGCAATCGGCTTGGAGTACTGGTAGAGAATGATTGTGTGGTTATCAACATAGCTCCAGCCAGTGACGTTGCTCACATCGGCGCAATCGGCGTGTGCGTTTCCATAAATGCTCGCCAACGCGATGACCAGTCCGACCACCCACCGTGCCATTGGAGTTGCTCCGTGCTGATTGTGGAACATGCCGAATGCAAATAACTACATCGCACCCCAATGTTGTGCCTGTGAGAAGCTTCTCACGCTACGACTGATATGCATTCAGGCGGTGGGAACACGCACTGAAAAGCAGTAGAACGCTCAAGAGAGCAGCGTCTGGAGCGGACACGCTGTGCTGCTCAACGAGGAGCCACAGCGAGATCCCAGCGTATGCAGAATTTACCGGCGCTTCTTCGGTCGTTTCGGTGGTGCTTTCGGCGTGGTGGGAAGATTCATCGGGAGCGTCCGCCCTTGCGATTCAGCAAGCTCTTGGGCGATGCGGAGCCGCTTTTGGAGCCAGCCTTCTTTTTTCGGCATGCGCTTGAGATCGGCAAGCGTGAGCGTCCGTTTCGAGAACTTGGTCATCCACACCTGCTGGAGAATCCCCAGCACATTGAACACCAGGTAGTAGAGGTTCAGTCCTGAAGGCAAGTACGAGAACATCAACGTCAGCATGATCGGCATCACGTACACCAGAGCTTTCTGGTTCGGGTCAGTGATGGTCATTTTCTGCTGAATGAAGAGCGTTGCACCCATGATGAGTGCCATTCCGGAAAGCGCTTCGATTCCGAAGATGCTCACTGGCAGGTGAATGACGTGGTCTGGGACAGAGAGATCGTCAATCCACCCAGGAATGAACACTGCCTGCCGCATGGCGATGTTCGTTGCCAGCACGGCGTAGAGTGCATAGAGAATCGGCAGCTGGAGCAGCAACGGCAAGCACCCGCCCATTGGATTGACGCCGTACTCGGTGAACAGCTGCATCTGTGCGCGTTGGAGCGCCATGGGGTCCTCGGCGTATTTCTTGCGCAGCTTTGCGATTTCGGGTTGGAGCGCTTTCATCTTCAGTGCTGCCTGCATCTGCCCTCGCGACAGCGGCAGCAGCAGGAGCTTCATCAGCACCGAAAACACGATGATCGCAATGCCATAGTTCGGGATGAGCGTGTGGATTGCTTTGAAAATCGGCAGCATGAAGTATTCCCCGATCGGGCGGACAATCCAGCGCCAACCGAAGTTGACCGTCGCTTGTAGGCCGTACTGCTTGACAATGTCGTAATCGAGCGGTCCCAGGTACACAGCGAAGGAATCGGTCTGCCGACCGCCACGATAGGGCACACGGTACGTTGCCGAATACACCTTGATGCGACCGTTGTTTGGCGCTCCGTACATGACGCCCTCGAGAAAGTACTCGCCTTGCCGATCGGGGCGGCCATTGAGGATGGCAACCATGAAGTACTTGGTTTTTGTCCCGATGTACTCGACCGTCCCTGATTGGTGAACGGAGGCGGGTTTGTTGTAGTCGCTGACATCCAATTCGTCGAGCGATCCATTCAAGCTTGCAAATGCAGTCGAGTGGTTGGACTCCTCGACGCTGTTTGCTTCCTGGTACTTGAGGCCGGAGTTCCACCCAACGTCATACCATCGGCGAGTCAGCGGAAGCAGAGAATCAGCATCCTCGACGGTAATGCGAGTCTCGAGCAGGTAAGTCTTGCCGTGGAAGGTTATCGTCCGTTCAATCGTTGCTCCGCCGATGCGGAGACGACCGCGGAGCGTATAGCTGGAATCGCCCCGAAGCTCGATTGTTCCGCTGGCAGGGGCGTTCAACAATTCGAAGTGCTGCTGGCGTGGCGAAAGCTTCTCGCCACTCCGGGTTGTGAACGTCATCCCAAGCTCGCGAGCGCCGGGATAGACAAGCTGGACTGGCTCGCCGTACCATGCCTTGTAGTGCTGCAGTTCCCAGCGGGAGATCGTCATGCCCAGCGAGCTAATCGTCGCGCGGTAGTTCTCCGTCACAACGCGGATGCGTTGCTCTGGCACCGCAGGTTGTGCTGGCGAAATCCCCGCGGTTGGTTGTGCCGGTCGCGCCGAATCTGCCGGTACGGTGGCGTTTGATTTGGATTGTTGAGCTGTGTGCTGCGGATGCTCTGCGGGTGGGCGTTGCTCGATGGCAGTGTAAAGCATCCACACGCCGATGATAATCGAAATCAGCAGCATCCCGATGAGTGTATTCCGGTCCATGCAGCGTAGGGTGTAGGTCGTTATGGAACTGGGTCAAAACCGCCGGGGTGCCATGGGTGGCACCGAGCGATGCGCCGCACTGCAAGCAGAGCGCCTTTGACTGCGCCGTACCGCTCGATTGCCTCGATAGCGTACTGTGAACAGGTTGGATAGAATCGGCACTGTGCACCGAGCAACGGTGAAATCCAGCGCTGGTAGGCTCGGATGATGATGACAAGCAGCGTACGCATGGAACAAGGCAGTCGTCGGCTGCAAAACTACGGAACAGCTTCCGGGGGCATGCTGCTAATGCCGCGCGACGCCGCCATCAACGTTGATTGCTTGGCCGGTGATGATACTTGCTGCCGGCATGGCAAGAAACGCGACGACGTTTGCAATATCGTGCGGCTCATCGGCGCGATGGATGCACTGCTGCGGCAGAATGTCCTTGAGCAGGGCGCGGTTCATCGGCCGGTCGGTTGGGTCTTGCGTTGCAGTCAGTCCGACGGTAACTGCGTTGACCGTGATTCCGTACTGTCCGACTTCTGCTGCCAGCGATCGCACAAAACCGATGATTGCGCTTTTGGCAGTCACGTAGTGCACCAGATACGGCGTTCCCAGCCAGACGGTATCGGAACTGAGTGCGATTATCCGTCCGAATGTGTTCCGCTTCATGATCGGAACGACCGCATGCGTGACCAGAAAGAGCGAGTCCAGACACACCGTCAGCATGCGCTTCCACTGCTCGAACGTCAGCAGCTCGAACGGCTCTTCTTCGTAGAGACCGACGTTATGGACGAGCACATCAATGCGTCCGAACTCTGCTACGACTTGCTCGACGATCTGGCGCACGACGTCGGGCACTGTCAAATCGCCGCGGTAGGCACAGACGCGGTCGGTAATCTGGCGCACAGCAGCAACAGTTGCGCTGGCGTCGGCGATGTCCACGATTGCAATGGACGCGCCTTCTTCTGCCAGGCGTTCACAGAATGCACTGCCGTTGCCGACGGCTGCGCCAGTGATGAGTGCAACGCGTCCATGCAAGCCGGATTCGAATTGGTGAATCTGCATCTGCTTACTCTGCGGAGATGGGGACGATCTCTTCGAGCGAGAGGCGGTGCGGCTGGCCAATCTCGAAGCCGAGGAATTGCCGGGCAACAGCCGCGAAGTTGGTTGGCACATCGGTCACGTAGTACTCGACTCGTGCGGTCCTGGGCGAGCGTTGCTCGGGGAGCGACTGCTCCCCGAGCAGGCGTTTGACATGGCGTGTTGCCCAATAGCCAGGGTCAATCAACGCAACCGGTGCAACCTGCTCGATTGCTTCGGCAAGCAAGGGGAAGTGCGTACATCCCAGGATGATTGTATCCACGGCTTGGTCGAGCAAGGGGCGGAGATATTCCTCGATGATAGCCAGCGTCGCCGGATGGGCCAGCCAGCCTTCTTCTGCAAGTGCAACCAGCAGCGGGCACGCATGCTGGACGACCGTTACGTTCTCTGTGCCGCCGTGTGCATAGAGTGCCAGCGCGTAGGCGTCGCTTTCGATTGTTGCGCGGGTGCCGATGACGCCGATGCGCTTCGAGGGGGAGCGTTCGAGTGCGGCGCGTGCGGCAGGTTGGATCATCCCGACAACAGGGACTTGAGCAATCGCTTCGACAATGTCGAGCGCTGCTGCAGAAACGGTATTGCACGCGACGACGATCATATCCACCCCTTTCGATCGGAGGAACGTCGCGCTCTGCGCGGCGTAGTGCGCAATGGTGGCAACCGACTTGTTGCCGTACGGGACACGGGCGGTGTCACCGACGTAGATGTACTGCACGTGCGGCAGTTCCGCGATCAAGTGCCGCAGCACACTCAAGCCGCCAACACCAGAATCGAACACGCCGATGCGGATGGGAGCGCTCATCGGTTCGATGCTGTCGTTGATTCCAGCGGCTCCTCGCTGCTGGCCAGCGACCCCTCTTCCCGAACAAGCGGTAGTCGGCGCGGGGGCATGACCACCAGCGGGACTTTTTCGACGACGACGTTGCTCGTATCGAGCCCGTAGTATTCCTCAGCGCTTGCAGCTAAGCGGTGCGAGAGGAAGTAGTACGCATTGAGCACCAAGCGTTCGTGGGGTGGAAGTTCGTTGTCGTAGGAAAGGAAGCGCTGGAAAATCACAAACCGGAAGTCCCCTGTCTGATTGAGCCGCTCCAAGGACCGATACCGGCTGGCGATGTCAATCTCCTTGCGGCGAACCATCTCTTCGACGACGTGACGGAACATGATGTTCAAGCGTGGCTCGATTCGGAAGCCGAGATTGAAGCGCACAAAGACGACGTCAACGTCCGATGGCCCGGATCGCCGCAAACGATCGAGAATTTCGACGTTGTAGGTCATTCGGTACGGCTCGTCCACTGTGTACACGTTGACAAACCAGTAGATGTTCGCACGCTTTGGACTGCGGCGGATAATCGAATCAATGGCGATTTGCTCGACTTGGCGCGGATCGCTCGATGCAGTCAGGTACACCAGGTGCGTTGCAAACTTCGGGATGCTCTCGTCGCGACTGAGCTGTTCGAGGACGGGAACGAACACATCGAGCGGGACCATCTCGGTCAGTTGCGAGCGAATTTCCTTCGAGCGGAAGACGATGTACATCACTACGGCTACGCTGCTGCCGACCGCCATTGTGAACCATCCGCCTTCGAGGAGCTTGGCAAGGTTCGAGACCAGGAACGATAGTTCGATTGCAGCAAATAGTAGGACGATAGCTCCCACCAGCGGCAATGCAACGCCTTGCTGCCGGAGATACTGCGCGACAAGGACGCTCGTCATGATCATCGTCAGTGTGATAGCCAGCCCGTAGGCAGCTTCCATGTGCGTCGAATTGCGGAAGTAGAGCACGACAGCAACGCAGCCGACCATGAGCGCCCAATTGACGCGCGGGATGTAGAGCTGACCGCGAATGAGCGTCGGGTACTTGACTTTCGTCCGAAACCACAAACCCAGTTGCATCGCTTCGTTGACGAGGGTGTACGAGCCGCTGATGAGCGCTTGACTTGCGATGATCGTTGCAACTGTTGCAATCGTGATTGCCAGTGGGAGAATCGGCGCTGGTACGATCGCGTAGAACGGTCGCGCTGGGAGCGGCGCCCCGATGTGTTCGAGCATCCATGCGCACTGGCCGGCATAGGAGAGCAGAACGCAGAGCTTGACGAGCGCCCAACTGAGCCGAATGTTACCGCGTCCGCAGTGACCCAAGTCGCTGTAGAGTGCTTCTGCACCCGTTGTGCAGAGAAACACGCCACCGAGAATCCAGAAGCCTTCGGGATGCTCGGTAATGAGCCAGATTGCATAGCGCGGATCGAGCGCTGCAAGGATCTCCGGGTGGTGGAGCGTTTGGAGTCCGCCGATGACACCGATGAAGAGAAACCACGTTAGCATGATCGGGCCGAATGCACGGCCGACTTTTTCCGTCCCGAACTGCTGAACGGAGAACAATGCAACGAGTATCCCGATCACCAGCGGTACTGTTGGAATCTCCGGTGAGAGAATCTGCAGCCCCTCGATTGCCGAGGAGACTGAAATCGCCGGTGTTATCAGCCCATCGGCAAAGAGCGAGGCTGCACCGATAATTGCCGGAAACACCAGCCACCGTGCCCGTCGGCGCACCAATGCGTAGAGCGCAAGGATACCCCCTTCCCCGCGGTTGTCCGCTCGGAGTGTGATGACGACGTACTTGAGCGTCGTCAGAAACGTCAGCGTCCAAATGACTGCCGAGAGCGCACCGTAGGCGAGTAGCTGGTCAACGGTCCGATTGCCTGCAATTGCGCTGATGGTATAGAGCGGTGAGGTACCGATGTCGCCAAAGACAATACCCAGTGCAACGAGTGCACCGGCAGCGCTGGTTCGCTGATGCAGGGAGGTTTGGTCCAATGCCATAGCCTGAGTCTGAAAATCTCACTGTCCAGCAAAGGCCAGCAAAACTACTTCACCGTCAAACGAGGACACCGTTCCGCTGCCGGCATGTTGCTGGAGTGAACTTCCCCTCCTGCCGAGTGCTACCGGTGGCTGGCATCACGTCAGCGAGAACTCGGAGCATGCCCTGCCGCGGGTGCGCAACGGCACTGGCACCACTTTCGCTGGAGGAAGGGAGAAGCAACGTTTCGTTGGTGTTCGCGGCAGCGATTGTTTGCAAACAATTTGTTCGTAATTTCCCTCAAAGTACAGCAATCCTGGAGCACGGCGATGGTCTGGCACCGCGTAGTCCTGCTGCTTACCTGTGGGGTGGTGCTCGGCGCGCAGCAACCCCAATGGCACGAACTTCTGCGTGATCCGAATGCTCGCTACGCCGAGATCGAACGCGCCTTTGAGCATCAGCGGAAGGAACGTCTCTCAGTCGAAGAAGACGAGCGCGAGGAAGGCGAGGAAGATGGTGTTCACTTTGGACGGTGGGCAGACTTCTGGCAGCTTCGACTCATGCCCGATGGCAGCTTCCCCAGCGGCGAGATCCTCTGGCAGGAGCTCTCCGCTAAGATCGCGCAGCAACGCCAGCGGAAGCAGCAGAAAGGCGCGCGGCTGCAATCCTCGGCGAACTTTACGCACCTTGGCCCTACTAGTACACCCACCAATGGCGGTGCTGGACGCATCAACTGCATCGCGTTCCATCCAACCAATACCAACATCGTCTTCGTTGGAGCACCGAGCGGCGGTCTCTGGAAGAGCACCAATGGCGGCTCCTCCTGGTCAAGTTCCACCGACACACTTGCCACGCTCGGTGTCAGCGCAATTGCGATTGACCCATCGAATCCGCAAGTGATCTACATCGGCACCGGCGACCGTGATGCACGCGATACCTACGGCGTTGGGATTCTCAAAAGCACCGATGGCGGTGCAACGTGGAATGCAACCGGACTCAACTGGACGACCTCACAAAATCGTGTCGTCTGCGACATTGTCATCTTCCCCGGAAGCACCTCAACGTTGCTTGCGGCCACCAGCAACGGAATTTGGCGCTCGACCGATGGAGGACAAACCTGGTCCCAACGGACGACGAGCTACACGATGGAGCTACGGCTCCATCCGACCAATCCGGCAATTGTCTTTGCCTCGACGTATTCCCAATCGGGCGGCGCGGCGATTCTCCGCTCGCTCGATGGTGGAGTTTCGTGGTCGAGCGTCTGGTCGAGCACCAGCGTCAACCGCATTGCGCTGGCATTGGCGCCGACGGCGCCACGCCGTGTCTATGCGCTCTGTTCGAGTAGCTCCAACAGCGGCTTTTACGGGCTCTACCTGAGCTTGGATACTGGCTCGACGTGGTCTCAACAATCGGCAACGCCGAACATCCTGGGAAATAACACCAGTGGCACAAGCACCGGAGGCCAAGGTTGGTATGACCTCTGTTTGGCGGTGCATCCTCAGGATTCGCTGGTGCTCTTCGCTGGCGGCGTCAACATCTGGCGTTCGGACAACGCAGGCCAAGGCTGGACGATTGTCAGCTACTGGTCTTCTTCGCAGACGATTCCTTACGTCCACGCCGATCAGCACACGATGCTCTTCCGCCCCGGCACGACAGAGCTATGGGTTGGCAACGATGGAGGAGTCTTCCGCACGACAAATGCAGGGAGCTCGTGGCAGGACCTGAGCAGCGGGCTTGCCATTTTGCAGGTGTACCGGATGAGCCACCAGCGGGGCAGCTCTACGCCGGTGATCCTTGCTGGGACGCAAGACAACGGAACCAACCGACGCACCAGTAGCGGCAGCTGGGCTCAAGTCTATGGCGGCGATGGCATGGACAATGCCATTGATTGGGTGACGCCCTCGACGATGTACTGCTCGATTTACTACGGCTCGTTCTACCGCTCGACCAATAGCGGGTCGTCGTGGTCTGCAATAGCACCATCGAACGAAGGCGGCAACGGCGCCTGGGTGACACCGTTGGTGATGCACCCGTCGAATCCGCAGCTCCTCTACGTAGCGTATCGAACGGTCTATCGCTCGACAAATCGTGGTTCGAACTGGACTTCGCTCGGAGCACCGCTGGCGACGAATGCTCGCGCTACGTACCTTGCCGTTGCACCCTCGAACACCGATGTCATCGTCGTCGGTACACGCTCGACAATGTTCCGCACCACCGATGGTGGCACAAACTGGACAAGTATCGCCGGCAGTTTGCCTGCAAGCATCAGCAACGTGGCGATTGATCCGACTAACCCCGCAGTGCTGTGGGCAACGTGCAGCAACTGGGCAAGTGGGCAAAAAGTGTTCCGCTCAACCGATGGCGGCTCGACCTGGACGAACGTCAGCAGTGGACTGCCGAACGTTCCTGTCAACTGCATCGCGCTCGATCCGCGCAACGGCAATGCGTACGTCGGCACCGACATTGGCGTTTACCTCCGCACGCCCGCTGCCGCGCAGTGGACGATGTGGGACGACGGCCTTCCGAACGTGATCGTCCGCGACCTCGAACTCGATACTGCCACAAATCGCATCTACGCAGCAACGTACGGTCGCGGCATCTGGCAAGGAGCCTTGCTCAATCAAACGCTCACAGCAGCAATCTGGGCATCGCGCACGTCACTGTGTGCAGGGGATACAGTGCGCTTGGCTGATGCATCCAGTGGGCAGGTTGCCACGCGGCAGTGGACGATAAGCGGTGGCAACCCGGCAACGGCAACCGATTCAGCACTGACTGTCACTTTCCCCAACTCCGGACAGTTCACCGTGCGGCTCGTTGTCTCCAGCGGGACGCTCGCGGACTCTGCGCAAGTGACCATTACGGTCAACCCGCGACCGAGCGTCCTCGTTTCTCTTTCAGCACAGCAAGTCTGCGAGGGTGATTCGATCGTCGCCACTGCAAGTGGCAATGGCATCGCCCGGTACCAGTGGAACACCGGCGATACCACCCAACGCATCGTCCTCCGTACTGTGGGCACGTATTCCTTGCAGGTACTCGTTACCAGTGCAGCCGGCTGTTCGACTGCTTCTGCGGTTGTGCAGTGCTCAATCCTCGCACGACCTCCGGTGCCCTCAGTTTCCATCACGGGACGCAACCCATTCTGCGAGGGTGACTCCGTTGTGCTCCAAGCCCCGAGCGGTTATGCTTCCTACCGGTGGAGTACTGGTGCCACTTCGCAGCAGATCACCGTCCGCTCTGGGGGGAACTACCTGGTCACCGTCACCGATGCCAATGGTTGCTCGAGCTTTTCTGATACGATCCGATTAGTTCGATGGCCCAAGCCACCACTGACGATGCAGGTATTCGGCAGATTGACCTTCTGCGAGGGCGATAGCGTCGTCTTGCTGGCGACATCCACGCCTGGGGCAGCATTCTTCTGGCTCGATGGGAGCAATGCAACAGGAAATCGGCGCGTCATTCGCACCAGCGGCTCCTACGCTGTACTGGTCATTGATACCAATGGCTGCCGCACGCAGTCGGAGCAATTCGTTGTCTCCGTGCATCCGAAGCCCAGACCCCGCGTGAGTGTTCTCGGCTCGACCACGTTATGTGGCGACCAAACTACCACACTCGACGCAGGCGATGGTTATGCAAGCTACCTGTGGAACACCGGTCAAACAACGCGCAGCATCACGATTAGCCAGCCGGGACGTTACTGGTGCATCTGTACCACAGCGCAAGGCTGTAGCAACACAAGCGATAGCGTAACGATCACACGTGACTCGGTGGTTCGCCCAAGCGTGACATCGAGCACCGGCCGGTTCGAGGCGTGCGCTGGCGATACGATCGAGCTCGATGCAGGCACTGGCTATACCACGTACGCGTGGAATACGGGCGACTCGACCCGCCGAATCGCCGTCACTGAGCCGGGTGAATACGTCGTCAGCGTTGTGACTGCGGCAGGGTGCAGCGGCTCATCCGTTCCAGTGCGGGTTCGGTTCTTCGATCCCCCGCCAACGCCGGAGATCATCCGCGAAGGAAATCGCTTGCGGTGTAGCGTTGATGGTGTGCAGTACCAATGGTACCGCGATGGCGTGCCAATTGCTGGCGCAACCGACCAAACGCTCGAGATCACCGAAAGTGGGCAGTACGGAGTTCGCATCACTGATGCAAACGGCTGCTCGGTGGAACGCCAAGACTACAGCGCGATCGTGAGCGTCCCCGATGATCGGGTACGGTCGTGGGTCACACTCGAGCCGAATCCCGCCGAGGACGAAGTGCTCGTCCGCATCGAGAGTATGCTGCCATCTTCGGTTGAACTCTACGACCTCTACGGCCGGTTAGTGCTCCAGCGCTGGGCGTTCGATGGGAGTAGCTCGCACGCGCAGGTGCGGCTGGATTTGCAGGGTATAGCGCGCGGTACGTACCTTGTCCTTGTTCGGAGCGGGCATGCCCTTGCGCGGCTACGGCTGGTGCGGTGGTGAATCGGGTGTATCCGGCTCGATTGGTCCAGATTTCCAGGCGCCGAGAGTAGGTTCGATCCCACTGGTGCTGGGCACGTAGAAGCGCACGTTTTCGAGACCATCGGGAAGGTACTGCTGCTCGACCCAGTGGCCGGGGAATGCATGCGGGTAGCGATAACCCTGCGCGTAGCCAAGCTCGCTCATGAGCGGTGTAGGGGCATTCCGGAGATGGAGCGGCACTGCGCCCGCGCCATGGCGTCGGATGTGGTCGAGCGCACGTTCGATCGCCATGTACGCTGTATTGCTCTTGGGAGAGAGCGCCAAGTAGATCGCCGTCTCCGCCAGAACAATTCGTGCCTCGGGCATGCCGATGCGTTCGGCAGCGTGGAAGCACGCGACTGCAAGGGGGAGCGCGTCGGGGTTCGCAAGGCCGATATCCTCGGCTGCAGCAATCACCAGCCGTCGCGCAATGAAGAGCGGATCCTCGCCGCCCTCGAGCATGACTGCAAGCCAGTATAGTGCTGCGTCAGGATCGGAACCGCGAATGGACTTGATGAACGCGCTGGCGACATCGTAGTGCATCTGGCCATGCTTGTCGTAGAGGGTGCGCTGCTGAAGCAGGCTCCGCACCAGTGCATCGGTGATCGTGAGCGGATCGTCTGGGTGTTGCTCGACGATGGCTTCGAGTGCGTTGAGGAGTTTGCGTGCATCGCCGCCGCTGTAGGCAAGCAGTGCGTCGGTTTGCGCGAGCACGATCGTACGCGTGCGGAGAACGTCGTCGGTCGTTATTGCGCGCTCGAGCAACGCCAGCAGCTCGTCGCGGCCAAGATGCGTGAGCGTGAAGACCTGGACGCGGGACAGGAGCGGCGGGACGATTTCGAACGATGGGTTCTCCGTCGTTGCGCCGATGAGGATGATCGTCCCGCGCTCGACAGCGTCGAGCAGTGCATCCTGCTGTGCTTTGTTGAAGCGATGGATTTCGTCAATGAACACAATCGGCGCACCTGCGCTCGAGAAGAGACCGCGCTCAGCTTCCGCGAGGATCTGCCGGACTTCGCCGACACCGCTGGCGGTCGCTGCGATGCGGTAGAACTGGCGGTGGCTCTCTTCCGAAAGCAGCCGAGCGATGGTTGTTTTGCCCACACCAGGAGGTCCCCAGAGGATCATCGAAGCGATACTCCCACTGCGAAGCATCTGCGTCAGTATGCCGCCAGGGCCGACAAGCTCCTGCTGGCCGACAAGCTCGCTCCATCGGCGTGGACGCATGCGCTCAGCAAGTGGGGGACGTACGTTGTTCGGCATCGTCGGTGTTGGCCAGTGTCGTCACCGTTCACGAATGCAAGGCCTGCTCCCTGCGCTCGATTTAGCGCTTGGCGTGGGTTTTCTTCTGTGCAGCATTGCTTTTCCGAGCGGAGCGTTTCGAGCTGGCAGCGTGCGACTGTGGCTCGGCAAGGTCGTAGGTTGCCAGCAGCTCCTCGAACCGCGCGGGCTCAAGGCTGAGCAACCGAGCCGCAGCCGTATGGTCGCCACCACCGAGCGCAAGCGCCTGGGCAAGGAGTTCGCGGACGATCGAATCGAACGGCGCACCGCGGTCGGAAAGTGCCAGCTGGTATTCCCCTGGCGCAAGGCTCGGGCGGATGGCAACGCCTTTGGTCGGTGGTGGAGCATCCATCCGCAGAAATGCAAGTTGGTCGCGCGTAATGAGCGGTCCACTGCTGAGGAGCACCACACGCTCGATGACGTTCCGCAGTTCGCGGACGTTGCCTTTCCAGTGGTACTGGAGCAAAAGCTCAGCAGCTTGCGGTTCGAACCCCTCGACGGCTTTGCCGAACTTGGCGTTGAACTCCTTGATGAATGCGGCAGCAAGGAGCGGGATGTCTTCCTTACGTTCGCGCAGCGGAGGCAAGTAAATCGTCGCGACGTTGAGCCGATAGTAGAGGTCCTCGCGGAATTTGCCTTCTTCGACGAGCTTTTCTAAGTCGCGATTTGTTGCAGCGATGACGCGGACATCCACGGTGATTTCTTTGGAGCCACCGAGGCGGTAGAAGCGCCGCTCCTGGAGCACACGGAGCAGCTTGACTTGCATTTCGGGGCTGAGTTCGCCGACCTCGTCGAGTAGAATGGTACCGCGGTGCGCTTGTTCGAAGCGACCTTGGCGAACTTTGTCGGTTGCGCCGGTGAAGGCACCACGTTCATAGCCGAATAGCTCGCTTTCGGCGAGTTCGCGCGGAATCGCGCCGCAGTTGACCGTTACAAACGGCCCTTTTGCACGTGCTGATTGCTGGTGGATGAAGCGTGCGATGACTTCTTTCCCCGTCCCTGATTCGCCGAGAATGAGCGCAGTCGTATCGGGCGCTTTCGCGATGATGCTCGCAATTTCGAGTGCCTTCCGGAGCGCTTCGCTCGAGCCGATGATGTTGCTGGTTGTGTAGCGTGCCAGCTCTTTTTCGAGGACTTCCACCTGCCGTCGCATCGCGTCGTGCTGGAGCGCGCGCGCAATCACAACGTCGAGCTGCTCTAAGTCCACTGGTTTTGCGATGAAATCTTCGGCGCCGGCTTTCATTGCGCGGATCGCGGTCTTGATGTCCCCGAAGCCGGTCATCACGATCACGGGGACCTTGACGCCCTCGCGGCGGAGATGTTCGAGCAGCTCGATACCGTTGAGTTTGCCCAAGTAGATGTCCAGCAGCACGACGTCCGGCGCGATGCTCTCGAACTCTTCGAGTGCACGCTGGGGATCGGGAATGTGGACCACGCTGGCGTAGTGCCCCGACAGCGCATGGACAATTGCCTCGCCGACGAGGCGATCGTCGTCAATGACCAAAATCGTGTGGTTGAGCGGTTCCATCGGGCGGTGTGCACGGAAGGTGATGGGACATGCCCTGTGGGCTGCGATGGTGCTGCACGCGTGCAAAGATACTCTGCCTGCTGAGATTGAGAGCGTATTTTCGGCTCCATCGCTTACCAATGCAACGCGCGATGCAGCACGGTGCGGTCGTTTTGATTTTGCACACGCACTTGCCCTACGTCCTCCACCATGGCACGTGGCCGCATGGTGCAGAATGGCTCTGCGAAGCAGCAGCCGAGTGCTACATCCCGCTGCTGAACATCCTCGAACAACTCCAGCGCGATGGCTACCAGGCTCCGATTGCCGTTGACATCTCCCCCGTCCTCTGTGAGCAGTTGGAGCATCCGGATTTTGCCAAGCTCTTCGAGCAGTACTGCGCGCACCACATCGAGCTTGCCAGAGCCGACGAAGCATATTTCCAGCGCACCGAGCCAAATCCGCACTACCAGACCCTTGCACGCATGTGGCAGCAGTTCTACGCTGCGCGGTGGAGCGATTTTGCCGAGCGCTACAACCGTTCAATCGTCGGTGCGCTTCGACACCTACAGGAGCGCGGCGCAGTCGAGGTGATGACGTGTGCTGCCACGCACGGCTACTTGCCGCTCCTTGGAAGCGATGAATCAGTAGCGCTCCAAATCCAAGTGGCCTGCGACAGCTACCGCAAGCATTTCGGCCGCTCACCGCGCGGCATTTGGCTGCCAGAGTGTGGCTACCGTCCGGCGTATCCGTGGCGCACATATCTGCCAGTGGAGCATTTTTCGACGCCGCATCCGCGGTTGGGAATCGAGCAAATTCTCTGGCGAGCAGGGCTGGAGTATTTTGTCACCGATGAACCGCTCATTCGGCGTTCCGAGCCACTGGCGGTCGTGCTCCCCGATGGCTCGCTCGCTGATCCAGTACCGAGCACTGAGCATCCCTTCGCACGGACGCCGATGGAACTCTACCGCGTCGCCTCCGCACGCGAGACTGCCAGCGAAAGTGCGATTGTCCTTACCCGCGATCAAGGCATTGCCCTTCAAGTCTGGAGCGCCGAGCTGGGCTACCCCGGCGATCCGAACTACCTCGACTTCCACAAAAAACATTTTTCGAGTGCACTCCGCTACTGGCGTGTCACTGATGCAAAAGCGGACATGCGCTATAAGCTGCTCTACGTCCCCGAGTGGGCGCACCAGCGGGCGCAGCTCCATGCGTTCCACTTTACGCAACTTGTCGAACGCTCGCTTGCCGAATACCGCCGCACGACCGGAAGACGCGGCATTGTCTGTTTGCCATTCGACACCGAACTCTTCGGGCACTGGTGGTTCGAAGGGCCAGTGTTCCTCTACCACGTCCTCCGCGGGCTTTCGCTCTCGCCGATTGCGCGGCCGATGACAGCATCGGCTGCAATTGAGATGGCCCCGCCCCGCGAGATCGTCCGACTTCCCGAAGGCTCCTGGGGACGCGGGAACCACCACGACGTCTGGATCGAGCCGTCGGTGCATTGGATGTGGGAAGCGCTCTATCGCGCAGAGTGGCGCTGGATGCGGCTTGCCGAGCGATGTGCTGCCCAGCACCGCACGCCGACGCTGGAGCGTCTGCTTGCTCAAGCGCTGCGGGAGTTGCTGCTCCTCCAAGCCAGCGACTGGGAATTCCTCGTCACCACTGGCTCGGCGCGCGACTACGCCGAGATGCGCTTTTTCTTCCATCACGCAGACTTCGAGCGGCTTTGCACGTTGGCAGAACGCTATTCGCCCAAACGCGGATTGGGCAGGAAAGACCGAGAATTCCTCGCCGAGACCGAAGCGCGCAACGCAGTCTTCAGCCAGCTCGGGTTCGATTCGTGGATGAGTGCAACGAACCTTGTGCGAGATCATGCGACTGTACGGTAAGCTGCTGCTCGGCTGTGTGCTCGCACTGCTGCTGAGCCACTGCGACGGAGGACTCGATCCGACTGCGCTTCCGCCCACTGCAGAACTCGGCGGTCGCTTGACAGTCCGCGGCGGAAGCGAGAGCTATCCGCCACGCGATAGCATCCTGGATCTGCGCGTGGTAGCCTTCCGCACCATCCCACGGGATTCGAGCATCATCGCAGCAGTACTCAATGGGCAGGCGTACTTTACGCCCACCAGCATCCTCGATTCTACCCACTATGCAATCTCCATTCCCTTTACCGAGGGAACTCCGGAGCCTCTTCGGCTGGAGTACATCGCCGTCGCACAACAGTACGGGCCGAATGTTTTCCGAGACTGGCGCGTTGTGGGGGTGCACGCTTCCGACTCGCTCTGGACACCGAAAGCAGTAGTGCTCCGTCGCGGCGAACGACGTCTCGATGTGGACATCACGATTGATTTCCGCAACCCTCCACCGCAACCGTTTCGATAGGCGCCTATGGTACTGCGTTGGCTTGTAGCGCTTGTTCTTTCCGTCGGAATTGCCCGCGCACAGTTTGGGACTATCGTTGGTGTCGTCGTCGAGCAGTCGAGTGGCGATCCCGTCGTTGGTGCGACAATTCGCCTTGGTGGCTTACCCCATGGGGCAGTTTCGCGCCGCGATGGCTCGTTTGTTCTACGTCGGGTGCCTGCGGGAAATCTCACGTTGCTTGTCAGTGCGGTGGGCTATCATCCTGCCGAGCAACACATCACGCTCGGCAGCGGTGACACCGTGCGCGTGCGCATTGGGTTGCGCAGCGAGAGTATCGCTTCGCAAGCGGTTGTCGTCTCGGCAGCGCGGCGCGTCCAGTCGGTCCAGGAAGTTTCGACAAGCGTCAGTTTGGTAGATGCGCAGGCAATCGCTGAGCGTGGGCTGACGCGTTTAGACGAGGTTCTGCGGTACGTACCGGGCGTTGTCGTCACTGGCTCGCAGGTGAGTATTCGCGGTTCGTCGGGTTTTTCCTACGGACTCGGCTCGCGCGTGCTCTTGCTGCTCGATAACTTTCCGGTCCTCAGCGCCGACAATGGCGACATGAGCTTCGATGCGCTTCCAATTGCAGACGTCGAGCGAATTGAAATCGTCAAAGGAGCAGGCTCAGCGCTCTACGGCACCAGCGCACTCGGCGGTGTCATCAACGTGCTCACGCGGGAGGAATCGCCTTCGCCGGAGCTTCGCATCCGCGCACTCGGCGGACTGTGGACGCTCCCCCGCTTCGAAACGTGGCGCTACCGGAGCGATCCACCGCGGCTTGGCGCATTCGATGCAAGCGCCTCCGGAGCATTCGGCCCGCTGCGACTGCTGGCAGCCGGTGGCTATCGGAGCGATGAGTCCTACCGCGACTATAACGACTCCCGGCGATGGTACAGCTTCGGGAAAGTCACCTACGAGCTGAGCAGCGCAGCCCAGCTGCGGCTTGTGGCGCAGTACGCTGCCGACGATCGCGCCAATTGGCTCAATTGGCGAAGTCTGACCTATGCGACACTTCCGCCACTGACAACCGATACCACCGATCGCATTGATTCCCGCAAGCTGCTGCTCGGACTCGAACAGCGGACGATCTGGAGTCCAGCGCTCTTTACCATCCTCCGCGGGAGCATCTTCCGGACGTGGTACACGAACACCGTCCCACCAGATTCGAGCGGCCACGTCAGCGCTGATGCCACGCAGTATAACGCTGAACTCCAAGCAAGCTACCAAGCAAGCGAGCAGCTCAACGTGACAAGTGGGGCCAATCTTGTGCTCAACGCGGTCGAGTCGCCCTACACGCAGGGACGACGCACGCAGGCGATCGCGAGCGTCTATGCGCAAGCCGAGTATCGCATTCGGGAGAATCTGGTCGCAACGCTCGGGGGGCGGCTCGATAACGTCAGCACAGAGCCGACTGCTGGACTCCAGCTCAGCCCGAAGCTTGGACTCACCTACCGCATGAGCGAGCAAACATCGCTCCGCGCCTCGATCGGACGCGCCTTCCGGGCTGCTACTGTTACCGAGCGCTACGCCGCACTCCGCTTTGCTGGGTTCACCGTCGGGGTCAATCCATCGCTCCGCTCGGAAGTGGGATGGTCCGCAGAGGTGGGCTTGCTCCACACCGCGGTGCTCGGCGGGCGGGAGTGGACCTTCGATGCAGCAGCATTCGTTGCTCGAATGGACAACCTCATCGAACCGCAGTTTGTGGTGGATACAACGGCTGAGATTCGCTTTGTCAACATCACGCGTGCGTTGCTGCCTGGCGTCGAGATTGCTGTTCGCGGATGGCTCTGGGGCGAGACGATCGGCGTTGAATCGGGCGCGACGCTGATGGCGCCACGTGACTTGGTCGAGCATGCCACGCTCCGCTTCCGGCACAACGTGCAGTGGAATACGCGGCTTATTGTTGCACCGCTTCCCCGGGTTCAGCTGAACGCGGACTATCGGTTCCTCTCGCGCGTCGAGCGGATTGACGAACGCATCGTGCAGTTAGGACTGGTGCCCGATGGCGACGCGCGCGTGCCTATCCATGTGCTCGATCTCCGATTGCTGTGGGATGTCCCGGTCGCTGTTCCGCTTCGGCTTGCTTTCAACGTGCGGAATGCACTCGACTACTACTACACCGAGTACATCGGCAACCTCGGCCCGACACGGCAGCTCTCGCTTCAAGCCGAGTGGCGGCTACGCTAAAACTGCTCGAGGAGCCGAAGGTCGTTTTCGTAGAGCAGTCGGATGTCGTCAATGCCAGCAAGGAGCATCGTTACGCGTTCGATTCCAAACCCGAAGGCATAGCCTTGCCAGCGTTCGGGATCTACTCCGCATGCACGGAGGACGTTCGGATGCACCATCCCGCAGCCGACAATTTCGAGCCAGCCAGAGTATTTGCAGACGCGGCAGCCTTTCCCGCTGCAGAGGAAGCACTCGATGTCCATTTCCGCGCTTGGCTCAGTGAAGGGAAAGAACGATGGCCGGAACCGGTAGCGAATGCCGCTGCCGTACATCTGCTCGGCAAAGGCGATCATGGTGCCTTTCAGGTCAGCAAAGCTTGTGTGTTCGTCAATGCAGAGACCTTCGAGCTGGTGGAATTCTGCCAGTGACCGCGCACTGATGGCTTCGTTGCGATAGACGCGTCCCGGCATGATCGCGCGAATCGGCGGCTGCATGGATTCCATCAGCCGAATCTGCACCGGTGATGTGTGCGTGCGGAGCAGGAGTGGTTTGCCGCTCCGATCGGTGCGCTGCAGAAAGAACGTGTCCTGCATATCGCGTGCAGGGTGATCGGGCGGGAAGTTGAGTGCCTCGAAGTTGTGGTAGTCATCCTCGACGTCCGGGCCCTGTGCAACAGCGAATCCCATGCGAACGAAGATCTCCACCATACGGTCGAGCGTTTGGAGGACGGGATGGAGCGATCCGGACGGTAGCGGACGCCCAGGGAGCGTTGGGTCGAAGTCCGCACGTGCGCGTTCCTGGCGAAAGCGCTCGGCGAGCGCCGCATACTCTGCTTCGACGGTGCGCCGCAAGTCATTGAGGAGCCGCCCGATGATGGGCTTTTCCTCCTTTGGCACGTGGCGGAGTTGGTCGAGCATCTGGCGGATACGCCCTTTCTGGACGAGGTAGGTCAGCCGAAACTGCTCGAGTGCTTCGGGGGAGTTGATTGCTTCGAGTGCAGCACGTGTTTCCGCACAGAATGCTTCGACGTCCTGGCGTGTCATGGTTGTTCATCGAGGTAGCGTCCGACATCGGTCCGCAAGGAGCGAAGTTCTTGACTCGTCGCACGGATTGTGCCCGTTGCGTCCGTCAGCACGAAGGTGGGGAACCCTTCGACTTCGAATGGCTCAAGCTCCGGTGCGCTTGGCGATGAAACGATAGAAAGCTCGTGCGGAATGCGTTCGAGCACACGTGCCAGCTCGCCGCTCGGTGTGCCAACGCTTGCGATGAGCAGCCGGAGCGGGCGCTTGGTCGAATCACGCCACTGGGCAAGCTCAGCCAGACGCTCTGCGCATGGCTGGCAATCGCCGAGCACAATTGCAATGAGCAGCGGTTGTCCGAGCACGCGTTCGCGGGTGATAGCTGTACCGCGTTGCTTCCCTGGCAAGCGAAAGTCAGGCAGTCTGGCGCCACGTTGAATCCGGCGGTCGGGGTTATAGCGCTCAGCGGTCTTGGCCAGTGGATGTGTCGGGCAGCGTTTGGTCAGAACTGCGTAGAGCATCCGCGCGCGTTCCCGATCGCGAGCGGTAGAGGCAGCAACAAGTTCGGTGAATGCGCAGACAGCGCGGGCGGTTGTATCGGGGTTAGTTTCGATGAGTGCATCGAGGAACTGCCGACGCTCTGCATCGGTGCGGCGAGCGAGCGCTTGGAAGACAAGCTGTGGATCGAGTGCCCACAGCGGCGATGCCGGCGGAATCTCGCGCAACGCCCGGCGGTGAAGCTCCTCAGTGCCGTCGCCGGCAGGCAAGGCGAGCGCAAAGAGCAACCAGAACTGCTCTGCCAGCGGTGAACGCGCGGTTGCAAGGCGTGCGACGATTGTATCACGCCAACGCCATGCGCCCAGCGATGTATGGATCGCACCAGCATCGCCAGCACTTCCGCCCGTGTGTGCAGCGCGCGCCAGCGCTGCATTGCTCGAATCGGCAAACGCTTGCTGGTATCGGACGAGCGCTTGGTATGCATCGGCGATCTGTTGCCACTCGGCAGATTGGCATTTGATGATCCCAGCATCGCTCCGCCGTGGCAATTCGGCTGGATCGAATGCGAGGCTATCGGTGCGGAGAATGCCGACGTAATAGCCATCGGGAGCAAGCATGAGGCTATCTCGACTCGACGCAGTGACCACACCGCGCCCTTGACCGCGGATGATCAGCCGGTAGTGATCGCCAGGGCGGAGGCCGCCGAGGACGTACCCATCCTTGCGTTCCTGGAGCACGGTGCCCTCGGTCGTTGTTGGAAGTGCGCCGCGGTGGCTGAGCAGGACGCTATCGCGCGTTTCGGGGAATGGGAGGGTCGCAAGCTGCACCGTTAGACGCTCGCGGACTGCAGTGGAACCAACCACCACGGGGATATCAATCGAGCGGTGGTGTAGCCCTGCAAGACGGACCAGGAAGAGCCCTTCACCGCTGGCACTGAGCGCAAAGCTGCCATCGGGATTTGCGCGTACCTGCACCAATGGCTCCAGCCGTCCTGCGCGGCGAAGTTCGGCGTGTGCGACAGGAAGCGGATTGCCGCGAGCATCGAGAATGCGACCGCTAATCTCGATCTGCTCGGCAAACGCCAACAGCGAGCAAAAGACAAACGCTGCAAGTGCTGCAATCAAACGCTGCATAGTGCTCCTGGAGGAGTGGAATGCCGGATGGGCAGCAAAGATACTGCTGCTGGGCGATGTACCGAGCGCGTGCTGCACACAGGCTGATCGGTGCAGAAGGCACTCGGCGGGTGATCCTCTCGCAGAAGGAGCGTGCAGATGTTCCATCGGCGGCGTTGCCGCTTGGTGCCACGCTGGGTGGTGCTCAGTTCAGCACTCGAGGTGTGGGGCGTTGTAGTTTCGCTGCCGACAGTCACTACTACGACGGTTGTAATGGAAGCGCTCCTTGCATTTTTGGCTGCGAACATCGAGCTTGTGTACGTGCTCATTCTGTCGGTGATCGTTGGCATCGAGGTAATCTCGAAGGTGCCGTCGGTCCTCCACACGCCGCTGATGTCGGGCGCAAATGCGATCCATGGCGTCGTGCTCATCGGCGCAATCATCGTGTTGGGCAATGCTTCTCCTTCGAATACAGCAGCGATGGTGTTGGGTTTTCTCGCGGTCGTGTTGGGGACGCTCAACGTAGTCGGTGGCTTTGTCGTAACGGACCGAATGTTGGAAATGTTTGCTCATCGCCGTCAGGAACAGCAATGAACCGTCCGCTCGACTTACGCGATCTTGCAGCGTTGCTGGTTACTCAAGCGTTGGTTGGGTTAGGGGAGCTTCCAGAACCTGCGTCGAATCAGCAGCGGGTGGATTTGGATGCTGCGCGACTCGCCATTGATCTGCTCGATGTGCTCGAACAGCGCACACGTGCTGCTGGCTCGGACGAAGAGGAGCGCATTCTGCTTGGCTCGCTTGCTGAGCTTCGGTTGGCGTACGTCCGGGTCCGGGATGCAGCAAGTTCGTCGCCACAACCGTCGGAGGGCATGCGCGGATGAACCGAATCGGACTGTACGTGAACTTGGGGAAGACCGATGCGCTCCGCCGCGTGGTGGAAGCAGTCGAGCTGCTGCTCAAGCGCGGTGCGGAGGTCTGCGTCGAGCCGGAAGTCAAAGCGCGGATGCTGCCTGCGCTCGCCGAGCAGGTCGAGGCGCTCCCGTTGGAAGAATTCGGACGCTTTGCCGACGTCGTCATGTGTTTTGGGGGCGATGGCACGATGCTCGCGTGCGCACGGAAACTTGCCGAAAGCGATCTGCCGCTGTTGGGAGTCAACTTGGGCAAGCTCGGCTTCCTTGCGGAATTTCCCGCCGATGCGCTCGAGACAACGATTGATGATGTGCTCAGCGGTCGGTACCGCATCGTTGATCGGGCAATGGTCGAGACGACAATCGAGCTGGACGAACGCCCGACCGTGCTCTACGCGCTCAACGAGTTTGCGCTGGAAAAGCGCGATTCCTCGCGGATGATCACGATCCATGCGTGGGTGGACGAGCACTACATCGCACGCTATCGCGCCGATGGATTGCTCGTGACCACACCGACCGGTTCGACGGCGTATGCGCTCTCATGCGGCGGACCAATTGTGGCACCATCGGCGCCGGTGCTTTGCATCGTGCCGATTTGCCCGCACATGCTCACCCTCCGACCGCTCGTCATCGGCGATAGCGCAGAGGTCACGCTCATGCTCGATGCCGAAAGTCATGCAGCTTCCCTCGTTGCCGATGGGCAGTATGTTGCTCCCTTCGAGCCGGGGATGCGGTGTACCCTTCGCCGCTCCTCGCAGACGGCGCGTCTGATCAAGCGCTCCGACACGACGTACTTCGACGTTCTCCGGCAGAAGTTGCTCTGGAGCGCGGATGCAACGATCCCTCGCACGCGCTAGGCACCAGCATGCGTTACTGACACACGACTACGGACCACTGGGAGGGGTCGCTTATGCTCGCAGCCAGCGATTGGACCTGTTCGAGTGTTGTGTTTTCGATTGACTCGATGCCGGCCTCGATCGGTTCGAGCCTTTTTTCCTCGAGCACCATTCTGGCAAGCGCATGCATGCGGGCCGAGAGGCTTTCGGTGCTCATCACCAGAGAAGCGCGCAACTGTTGCTGGGCACGGCGGAATTCTGCTGCTGTCGGTGCTGCCGTGCCGAGCCGCGCGATTTCGTCGGTGATTGCGTCGAGCGTTGCAGTGACGCGGTTCGGGTGGGTGCCGGCATAGATGGTTAGCTCGCCGCAATCGCTCCACAGCTGGAGCGTGGAATACACGTTGTACGCTAACGCACGCTGTTCACGCACACGGCGGTAGAGACGGCAGCTGCTGCTATCGCCCCAGAGGACGTTGAGCACCGCCAACGCATGACGGCTCGGATGCTGCGCACCAGCGACGCGGATTCCGAGCGCACAATGTGCCTGTTGGAATGTGCGGGCAAGAATCCGCCGTTGCGGAGAACGGCGTCGGGGTGGTGGGGAACTCATTGGGCGAATGCCGGAGGGTACGCTCCACCGTTCAAGTGCGCGCTCGACGATCTCGACCAGTGCATGATGCTCGATTGGTCCGCTGGCGATGACCGCACAGCGCGAGCCGACGTACCAGGTGCAGTGGAAGACTTCGAGATCGCTGGCCGTAATCTGAGCGATGCTCTCGAGCGTTCCTGCGATTGGGTGTGCCAGTGGGTGCGAGCCAAAGAGCAGCTCATCGAGTGCATCGCAGACGACCTCTTCAGGGTCATCTTCGTAGGAGCGGATCTCTTCAGCGATGATGGCACGCTCTTTTTCGACGTCGCGCGGAGTGAATGCTGGCGCAAAGACCAGCTCGAAGAGGATATCCACAAGCTGCTCAAGATGCTCTGCCAGGCCGCGGACGTCGTAGCACGTTAGTTCTTTCGAGGTCGAAGCATTTAGGTATGCGCCGAGCTCTTCGACCCGCCGGGAGCGAGCCATCCCGCTGGTCCGCCGGGAGCGGCGAAAGAGGACGTGCTCGAGCATGTGCGCAATCCCAGCACTTGTATCGTGACGGCTGCCACACTCAACCCAGACGCCAAGTGCGACTGTCCGTGCATAGGGAACGGTATCGGTGATGACGCGCAGTCCTGAGGGAAGCTCTGTACACGCTGGCGTTACCAGCGACGATGGACGATAGGTCGAATCGAGGAGACGTTTGCGCATGGTCTGTGGTTCATAAGGGATGCTGCAGGTGCTGCGAATTTGCAGAAACCGGTACTCGACGCTGTGCGGCTCAATTGGCCAATCGCTGCCTGGGTGCATCCAAGAGGTGGGAGCGTGTGTTGTATTTTTGCAGCGCGATTCCGGCGTAGCTCAGTTGGTTAGAGCATCTGACTGTTAATCAGAGGGTCGCAGGTTCAAGTCCTGCCGCCGGAGCTATCTACGCCAAGGGCTGTTCCAGCTTGTGCAAGGATTTGGGCGGCGATTTGGTTGGGGCTGTAGCCGCCAGGCAAGCGGACGAGCGGTTTTCCGTATTCCTTGCAAATCGGTGCAATCTCTCCGTAGCTATGGCTCGACCATCGAATTGCCAGCAGCACAGCTGCGATCTCAGGGCGTTTCAGGTATGGCAGAAACTCATCGAGTGACTGGTGCGGACGGGTTGAGACCCATTCGAGCTTGGCAAGTCCGAATGCAGTTTCGATTGCAGCACGGCTTCGCGGACGTTCATCGCCGCCAATGAGCAGAATGGATTTGCCGTGTAAAGCGGTGTGGACAACCTGAACTTCTGGCGTTGGGGGAGGCTCCTCGAACGCATCCGGCGTTGCGGATTCTTGCCGGGCAAGGTAACGGTCAATTTCCCGCAGAACGAGTTGTACAGGCTGCGAGAGAAATTCATCGCTGGTGGGAAAATCCTCGATGATGGGCAAGAGTGCGCTACGCAACTCGACGTTACTTGGGGGAACACCTAACTCGATGAGTGCTTCGATCTGCTCGCGAATTTTCCGCCAGTGATGTTCAGGTTCGATGCTCTGGCGAAGAATGTGTCCAACGTGGTATCGGAGGGTGCGGAGCCGTTGCTTGGCAACCAGGGGAGTAGGTGTAGGCATCGGCTCAGCATCAGTGCTCTCATGGAAAGAAATGTCAGCTGCAACTGCTTCACGCAGGATCTCATTCCGCAAATGGTCGAGTTCAGTAATATGTTCTGCGATACGGGTAAAATCTGCCGGATCGCTTCGCCTCATGTGGCGCGAGATGAACTTTTGGTAGGTTTTCGTGTACCACCTAAGCCACCCAAAGATGGTGGTTTGGTCGGGATCGGGGTAATCGGCAGGATCTTGGCCGGCCTCATCCAACGCATGGTAGAGCGCGGACTGTACGGTTGCTGTAAGTTCGAGCAGCCGGTCTGCCCACGCTGGGCGTTGGTGAACCTTGGGGATGAATGGGACAAGCTCAGCAACTTCGGCGAGCGCATCGTAGCAATCGGCGATGCAGTCGAGCATTACTGGGGTGCCTTGGTAGTTGAGCATCCATAGGTAGCACTCCGGCAGTGCTTTTGCTCGTGCAATCGCGCTTCGGCGGTAGGGAGATTCTGCGTCCGCTGGAATTTCGCCACGGAGACGGTCAGCACACCAGCGTGCAACTTCTGCTTTGAGTCGTGTGCGTGTGCTGATCAGCTCAGGATCGAAGGGAGGCTCTTGTTCATCGAGTCCATTCCTCAGGGTGAGTGAAGAGGACAACTTCTGCGCAAGGGCTGCTTCGTGTGCATGCCCGCCATGGTAATGCTCGATTAAGCGCTGGATATCCTCGTCAGGAATGGGGGGTGAATCAGCTTGTTGTTGGCTGCTATTGTGCGGTGATGGTTCAGCGGGAGCGTTGTCAGCAGATGGTGGTGCAGTTTCCTTCTCCCGTGCAGGGCGGAGAATCTCCTCGCCTAACGCAACGAGCAGTTCCAGTGTGTTCCGGAATGTTGGGTTTTGTTCTGCTTCGATCTGAAGCTGAGCAATAAGCTGCTCCAACGTACGCATAGAAAAACCGACGAATACGATGACAGTACGTATGCGCGACAAAGAAATTCACACCCCGCCGCTACTGCTGTTGTGTGGTTGCGGCGGGGAAATTTTGCTCGATGTGCAGACGAATCTTACGCCTGTTTCCGCTCGTCGAGGCTCAGCGGGCCTGCGCCGTGATATGCAATGAGCAGCGCGCCGCCGAGCAACGCCAAATTTTTGAGGAACATGGACATTTGGATGCTCTGCTGCATCGGGTCGGTGACCGCCCAGAATGCATGCATCGTGAACGTCACAGGCACCAGAAAGAGCACCAGCAGCCATGCACCGAGCTTGGCGCGATACCCCAGGATGATGCTCAGCGCACCAAGGATTTCAAGAATTCCGCTCAGCGGCACAAGGACCGATGCTGCAGGGACGCCGTGTGCTTCGGCAAACTGGACTCCTTGTGCGGAAAAGTGTACGGTCAAGCCGCTCATCAGAAAGATGAGGCTGTAGAGAATCCGCCCGACAAGTGGCACGTACCGCATGGCAAACCTCCACATAGTTAGTAGTACCCAGCCCTCCAATGGAGTGGCAACACAAACTTACGTATCTTTGCCTGCGGTAACCAACATGAGAGAAGTTTCTATGCGCTCTCTCATTGCATCGGTGGCAGCCGCAGTAGCAGCAGCGCTCCTTTCGTGCTCCTCAGATCCTTCCCCTGTACCTTCAGCGGAGAATCATCCTCCCGTTATTGACAGTGTCGTCGTCGGTGGAGCTGCTATTGTTGGTCAACCGGTAACGGTTACCTGTTACGCACGTGATCCCGATGGGGACGAGCTGCAATACTTTTGGCGCGCCAGCGATGGTGATATTCTAGGCTCCGGTGCGCAGGTGACGTTCCTTCCCGCACCCTGCTGCAGCGGTTTGAATGCTACACTGGAAGTTACCGTCCGCGATCGTCGTGGCGGCCAGACCCAACGGCTCATCACCGTTTTTGTCCTCTGACGATGCGCCTGGTGCTCCTGGCTGTTTTGAGTACACTCGCTGCGTGTGGTGCGCTCTACAGTCAGAGCTGTTGCGGTGGGACGGGGACGTTCCTCGGCGGCACTGAACGGGGTGCTCTGCCTGCAGGAACGATGACCGCGGCTGCGGTCTATGCATACACTGCGATGGATCGCACGCTCAACGGAAGTCAGGCGGTTGCCGATCCGTACCAACGCCGTGCATGGGCGCATTCGCTCAATCTCGAACTGGAGCTTTCCCCGCTTCGCCAGTGGAGCGTTCTCGTGGTACTTCCCTTGACAGACAAAGCGCGCTGGGTCTCTGCGAGTGGGACGGCATACCGCTACCACGCTGCGGGCTTGAGCGATGCCTTCGGTATTGTCAAATACACCGTGGTGCCACCTTCTCCACTTACGTCGTGGACTGTTGCGCTCGGCATTGGAGCGAAAGCTCCAACGGGTGACTACCGACGCTCCGACGGCAGTGTCGAGTTGCCGCTCGACGTACAGCCTGGCACCAGCACATGGGATGCGCTCGCATGGGGACTGTGCGCGTATCGTTTCGATGAACCTGAGGCGAACGCTGCGCTTTCGATCCTTGTTCGTCAGCCCGGAACCAACGTCAACGGCCGAACGATGGGGACTGACGTCCAAGCACTCCTTGCACTGAGCACGACAGCACTCGATCTGCCGGTCGTTCCGCTCATGCTTACCCGATGGCGCTGGACTGCTCCTGACCGAATCGGCGAAACACTCGTCAGCGCAACGGGAACGTTCCGCGTCGAGCTGCTCCCTGCAGTTGCACTGACGCTGTGGGAGCCGTTCATCGTTCGAATTGGCGCGCAACTGCCACTGTATGAGCACACCAACGGCATCCAGCTTGTCCCGAGCTGGGGCGTATTCGGCGAGCTTCGCACGACGATTTCCCTCTGGTAAATGCTCCACGGAACAGAACAGCTTTTTTATGCGCTCCTCGAACAGCAAGGTGTCGAGCCAACAGCCATTGCATGGCTGTGGCAGCGGGGAACGCCGCGTTCGATCCGGCGCGGTCACGTGCTCTTCGAGGAAGGTGCCATCGCCTTCCGGTCTGGCATTGTGGTTAGTGGAAGTGCAAAGCTTGTCCGTATCAGCGCAAGTGGTCGGGAGTCCATCAGTCGCTTGCTTACCCGCGGGAAATGGTATGGCCTGGCTGGATTGCTCGACCGTGATCGCATCTACCCTGCTACCGCCATTGCGCTCGAAGAGATGCACACAGTCGAGTGGAGTCCGGACACGCTCGCTGAAGCACTTCTCCAACATCCCTCGCTGGCGTTTGCGCTGATCTGTGGACTGATTCGGACGCTCCACAGTGCCCACGAACGGCTCCATCAAATCGCCACGCAAGAGGTTGAGCATCGCCTTGCGTATGTACTCCTCCGACTGGCAACAGATATTGGAACTCCAAGCGCCGAGGGTATCCGGATTGAACACGGACTCCGACGAGAAGATATCGCTGAGCTTGTTGGGACGACAGTCTATACCGTGAGCCGTATCCTCCGTCAGTGGGCCAGGAATGGGTGGATTGGGGTTGGCAGAAAAACGATCGTCCTCTATCGCACCGAGCCACTCGAACAGTTGGGCGGAGAGTCGGTGCACTAACGTTGCGGTGGAGCAAGGTTTCACTGCCCAGCAGCGCACGAGATTCGCACAGAGTGGTAGTCATCATCGAACCAATTCAAGTCATGGCATCTTCCGGCGAGGCAAATCTCCTCCCCACTGCCGAACAGATCGAGGCTGCACTCGAAGGTGTTCTCGATCCTGAGTTGGGGGTCAACATTGTCGCACTCGGTTTGATCTATGGCATCGAGGTTAGTCCGGAGGGCATCGTGCAACTTCGGATGACGATGACGACGCCAGCATGTCCACTGCGGACGTACCTAGCTCGCCAGATTGCGATGCAGCTATCTCGCATAGGTGGGATCACCGGTCTCCGCATCGAGTGGACATGGGATCCGCCGTGGACACCGGAGAAGATGCGCCCTACTGCACGCCAGCAGTTGGGCTTTCCCGCTTGATTGTTTCACCATCAAACCTCATTGCAATGGCTACGCCACTGGATGCATTCCGCCAGCATCACCGATCGTTGCTCGAGCGACTCGATGCTGCAGCAGAGCAGCTCAAGAGTGATCCTGGTGGGGCTGTAGCACTGGAGCTGGACCGTATGTTGACAGTTGAGCTCCTCGACCATGCTCACGGCGAGGAAGCAGTGCTCTACGCTGCAGTCGAGCCTCTCCTGGCAGTCGCCGGTCGTGCGACGGCGACCATGCGTATTGACCATGAGTACATCGAGCGTGCGGTCCAGCAGATCAGCCAGACAATCCGATCGCTTGGCTGTGCACCCGACAAGCAGGAACAGCTTGCCGGGCGGCTCAGACAGCAACTCGATGCGCTGCGGACAATCCTTGCGCTCCACATCGAAAAGGAAGAACGGGTGTACCTACCGTTGCTTGAGGAACATCTTTCTGTTGAGCAGCAACAGATGCTCCTTGAGCGTGTTCATTCGCACCCACGACCGCAGCCACCTGCTGCTGGAGAACGCGAGCTCGATGTGCGCGCAATTCCGCCTGCACAGCGTCACCCGCTGATCTTTGCAACATTCGACCAGCTCCCCAACGGTGGCTGGTTCGTGCTGGTGAACGATCACGATCCGAAGCCGCTCTACTACCAGTTCCAATTCGAGCGAAGCGGGCAACTCGATTGGGAGTACCTTGAGTCGGGGCCGGAGGTCTGGCGAGTACGTATCACCAAGCGCTCGGAAGGCTAACCGCTGTGTACACGGCATACCTTGCTGCAGTCGCGCTGCACATTCTTGCGGCGATGCTCTGGGTCGGTGGGATGCTCTTTTTGGTGCTCGTGGTGCTGCCCGCAGTGCGACATCCCGAGCTCCAGCCCCACCGACAGCGCATTATCGAGCAAACGGGTATCTTCTTTCGCCGCGCAGGATGGATCGCGCTGGGTGTGCTTATCGTGACAGGGACGTTCAATGTCCTCTACCGCTGGACGAGCTGGGACGCGGTCGTGGACGGCAGTTTTTGGCAAACGCCAGCGGGTGCACTGTTAGGCTGGAAGCTCGTGCTGTTCCTTGCGATGCTCGCAGTCCATGCGGTGCATGATTTTTGGCTTGGTCCACGCGCGATGGATGCAACGCTCCCGAGCCAACTGCTGCGGGCTCAAACCGTTCGTCGTGCAGCGTCGTGGGTGGGGCGGGTGGTGCTATTGCTGAGTATTGTGATCGTCGTGCTCGCTGTACTGTTCGTACGTGGCTGTTGAGCACCATGAAATGGAGACGGCTCCCGCTTGGTATCGTTGGCGCCGCTGCGCTTGGTGCCGGACTGTGGGGTGGGCTCATCCGCATTGGGTGGAGCTGGTCAGTTCCGTCGCCGGCATGGATTGCCTGGCACGGTCCATTGATGGTCTGCGGGTTCTTAGGGACGCTCATTGGGTTGGAACGTGCCGTTGCGCTTGGGAAGCGATGGGGATATGCCGCGCCGATCTTCTCGGCACTGGGTGCAGCAGCATTGCTGCTGTCAGCTCGAGCAGCTCCGTTCCTGTTCAGCGCGGCAAGCTTGGCATTCCTTGCCGTTACTACTGCGTTTTTGCAGCGCCAGCGGGCAGACTTTTTGGTTGCGGGGATGCTGGGTGCTGCTGCGTGGGTTGCCGGTAACCTGCGGTGGGCACTCGACGGTACTATCGTCGAAGCAGTTCCTTCGTGGATGGCATTCCTTGTGCTCACAATTGCTGCTGAGCGGTTGGAACTTTCCCGGCTGGTCCAGCACTCGCGGTTTGCACACCGTGCCTTTGGTGGAATTACGCTCGTGTGGTTCGTAGTTGCGGTGTTGCCGCTGGCGGCTGCAGAGCCAGTTTGTGCCATCGCGCTTGGAGCAACCGCAGTGTGGTTGTGGCGGTACGACATCGCCCGCTGGACAGTGCGGTCCCACGGTCTTGCTCGCTATGCAGCGCTGGCGCTTCTGGGTGGATACGCGTGGTTAGCTGTTGCGGCAGCTGGGTTGATTGCTGCAGCTCCAGGCATGGTCGGTCTGCATTACGATGCAATCCTGCATGCAGTGTTCGTTGGGTTTGTGTTCAGCATGATTTTTGCCCATGCCCCCATTATTTTGCCTGCGGTGCTCGGGGTACAGGTGGACTACCATGCCGCACTCTCTGTGCCACTCGTGGTACTCCACAGTGGCGTAATCCTCCGCCTTCTCGGCGATTGGTTGCCGCAGGCAGCACTGCGCCGGTGGGGTGGGCTTACCTCAGCGATTGCGATCGTTCTCTACGTCGCGATTGCTGGAGCATCGCGCTTGAGAGCGACAAGCAAGAGAATGCCTCCCACCGCGTAGTTGCTGCTACTGCGATGCCGCTGAACGAAAGCGCTGTGCCATCAGATTGAGCGCACTTCCAGCCCAGAACCATTCGAGTTGATGTGCATTCATCGAATGCCGCACGAGAATGCGATGCTCGCTTCCATCGGGTTTGCGAACGAGCATTTCGAGCGGCTCGCCTGGTCGAAGTTGCTCGATGTCGAGCGTAAAGCGATCATCTTCGCCGATGAGGTCATAGTCGGCAGGATTATCGAATACCAGCGGCAGCATCCCTTGCTTTTTGAGGTTCGTCTCGTGGATGCGGGCGAACGATTTGACCAAAATCACCTTCCCGCCCAAGTACCGCGGTTCCATCGCGGCGTGCTCACGCGATGAACCTTCGCCGTAGTTTTCTTCGCCGACAACGATCCACGACACCCCGCGTGCCTTGTAATCCCGTGCAACCTTGGGCACTTCATCGTACTGGCCGGTGAACACGTTCTTTGCTGAGTTGAGCTTGCCGTTGAATGCGTTGGTTGCGCCCGTGAACATGTTGTTCGAAATGTTATCCAGATGCCCGCGGAAGCGGAGCCATGGCCCCGCTGGCGAGATGTGATCAGTTGTGCATTTCCCCTTGACCTTGAGCAGGAGTACCATATCGCGGAATTCTTCCTTCCGTGGTGGTGGGAAGGGTTCGAGTTTCTGTAGCCGCTGAGAATCGGGTTTGATGATCACTTCGATGTGCGAACCGTCTTCGGCGGGGGGGACGTAGCCTTCGGGATCCGGCACGAATCCACGGGCTGGAAGTTCTTCTCCTCGCGGTGGATTGAGCACCGAACCATTGATCGGCTGCTTGGTAAAATCTATCCGCAGATCGCCTGCTAAGGCAAAACCCAGCACTGTTTCGGGCGACGCAACGAATGCGTGCGTGTCGGGGTTGCCATCGTTCCGACCGCTGAAGTTGCGGTTGAAGGAGGTGATGATCGAGTTCTTGTCGCCTTTTTTGACGTCGTGCCGCTTCCACTGTCCGATACACGGACCGCACGCGTTCGCGAGGACGGTTGCACCGATTGCTTCGAGTTTTTCGAGGATCCCATCACGCTCCATCGTAGCACGGATTTGCTCCGAGCCAGGGGTAATCGTAAGCTCACACTTAGCTTTGAGTCCGTGTTTGGCTGCGTACTCGGCAATTTCAGCTACGCGCGTCATGTCCTCGTAGGAGGAGTTTGTGCACGAACCGATGAGTGCGACCCGGAGATCAGCAGGCCAGCCGTTTTTCTCGACCTCCTTGACGAACTCGCTGATCGGCATTGCACGGTCGGGCGTGAAGGGTCCGTTGATGTGCGGTTCGAGTGTGGAAAGATCAATCTCGATGATGCGATCGAAGTACTTCTCCGGATTGCGTTCGACGTCGTCATCGTGGCGAAGGTATTCCGCCAGTGGGCGTGCTGCATCGGCAACGTCAGAACGGCCGGTCGCACGCAGGTAGCGATCCATTGCGTCGTCGTAAGGAAAGATCGAAGTGGTTGCGCCAACTTCAGCGCCCATGTTGCAAATGGTTGCTTTGCCCGTCGCGCTGATGGTTGCGCAGCCATCGCCGAAGTACTCGATGATCGCACCTGTTCCACCTTTGACCGTCAGAATGCCGGCGAGCTTCAAGATGACGTCTTTCGGTGCAGTCCAGCCATTCATCTTGCCCGTTAGTCGTACGCCGATGTGCTTGGGCATCAGCAATTCCCACGGCATGCCGGCCATCACGTCCACGGCATCGGCACCGCCGACGCCGATTGCCACCATTCCTAAGCCACCAGCGTTTGGTGTATGCGAGTCGGTGCCGATCATCATGCCACCGGGGAAGGCATAGTTTTCGAGCACGACTTGGTGAATAATTCCCGCGCCCGGTTTCCAGAACCCAATGCCGTACTTTTTCGAAACGGAAGCCAGGAATTGGAACACCTCGTCGTTTTCGATGAGGGCGGTTTGGAGGTCCTCTTTTGCACCGCGTTCTGCGCGGATGAGGTGGTCGCAGTGCACTGTGGTCGGCACGGCAACCTTCGGGATACCCGCGCTCATGAATTGCAGCAGTGCCATCTGAGCCGTTGCATCTTGCATTGCGACGCGGTCGGGGTAGAACTCGACGTAGTCTTTCCCGCGCACTGGTGGCGTGGATGGCAATTCTGCCATGTGTGCGTAGAGGATTTTTTCCGCAAGTGTCATCGGCCGACCGACGATACGACGTGCTGCGGCGATGCGCTCTGGCAATCGCGCGTAAACGCGGCGGATCATGTCGAAATCAAATGCCATCGGGTTCTCCTTCGGTTAGGGTGTGGAACAGAGGATGTGCACCGCACAAGACGGAATGAGGCAGTGGAAATTGCCTGCTCTGCGCTGCGTGGGCGATGATTATTTTTCGCCTGGCAGTGAGCATTGACTTGGTAGGCGTGCACTGCTGGTAACCATCCGTTCAACGTCCTGCAGGAACCATGGAGTTTGCCTTCGAGACGCAGCAGCTGATCAACTTCGCGCTGGCACTGGCGCTGGGATTGCTCATGGGTATGGAGCGTGAGGTATCCAAGCGTGTCCATCATACGGCAATTGGTGGCATACGGACCTTTCCCTTGAGCTGCGTGATCGGATACATCGCAGGGCTGCTCAGCACGCAGTTCGGTGGAATCATTGCCGGTGCAGGAATCGTTGCAATCGCGGGCATCGCAGTTGCTGCGGGCATCAGTGGAAAGACACGTGGCATTACAACCGAGCTGGCGCTGGTCCTTGCCGGTGTCGTCGGTGTTGCGCTTGGTGCGGGCCATACAGTGCCGGCATTGCTCGGTGCAGTAGTTGGAACGGTGCTTCTATCGCAGAAGGTACAGCTCCATCGGTGGGTCGAGACGCTTACACCCACCGATGTTCGCGCAATTGTGACGTTCGCGGTTGTGGCAGCGGTGGTACTACCATTGCTGCCGGATATGCCGCTTGGGCCAAACGGTGTGCTCAACCCTCGGCGGGTATGGATGGTGGTGGCGCTCGTGACCGCGATCAACGTTGCAGGCTACGTTGCGACAAAGTACCTCCACGCACGGCATAGCATTGTGCTGAGCGCAATCGTCGGGAGTTTGGTTTCTTCGACGGCGGTGACGTGGTCCTTTGCGTCGCAGAGTCGGGGAAATCCTCGGACGGTGCAGTTCTACGGCATCGGGATCGCCTTGGCTTCGTGCGTGATGTTCATTCGCGTTGGTTTTTTTGCAGCCGTCTTCCATCGGGCATTTTTAGCACAACTGTTCCCTGTCTTGCTGGCAAGTGCGGCAGCGGGCTTGGGTGCGTTGTGGCTTGCAGTGCGGAGGGTGACATCGCTCTCGCCAGAGGATGATGCACCATTGCCTGCATCTCCAGGGAATCCTGCACAGCTCCGCTCTGCACTCGCGTTCGGTGGGTTCTATGCTGGGATTGCGTCGCTTGGAGCAATCCTCAACGATGCGTTTGGCAGGAGCGGGCTTTTGGTTCTCGGAGCAATAAGCGGCTTAGCCGATTTGGATGCGATCACCATTGCAATGAGCAGCAGCACGGCCGCAGGTAGCGTGACACTTGCCGTGGCCGAAAGTGTCGTTGTTGCAGCAATGCTCACCAACACGCTTGTCAAGATTGGGATTGCGGTGATTCGTGGGGAGCGTGCGGTGCGGCGCATTGTGGCACTCTCTCTTGGTGCATCGGCTGTGGTGTTGGCGGTGTGGTCGCTCCGTAGCTTTGTGGGGTTCTAACTACATCGGCAGCGAGCGATGCTTGGGTTCGTCGCATGGATTGGCCGCGTAACACTTTCCTTCTTCGAACAGCTCGGCAGCATTCTTTTGCTTCTGTGGCGCATTGTACGCTACATCCCGCGTGCAGGGCGCGATCGGCACTTGGTTGTAGCGCAGATGGCGCTCGTTGGTGCTGATTCACTACCGCTGGTGATGCTGATCGGCTCGTTTACCGGCGCAATCGCTGCACTCCAAGCGACGAACCTCTTTGCGAAGTTCAATCTCATTGGGATTGCGCGGCCGTACATCGGAGGTTCGATTGCAACCGTTGTTTTCACTGAGCTAACGCCCGTACTGACCGCGCTGGTGATTGCTGGGCGCGTCGGAGGTGCGATTGCAGCACAAATCGGGACGATGGCAGTTTCAGAGCAACTGGATGCACTCGAAATGATGGCAATTGACCGGGATCGCTACCTGGGGATGCCGCGCGTGCTCGCAGCGCTGACGATGATGCCGGTGCTGGCGGTGTTTTCGAACGTTGTGGCTCTGGTTGGAGCCTACGTGCTGACAGCGCTCAAGTTCGAGTTTTCGGTTGCGATGTTCTTCGATTCGATCGTGCGGTTTTTCCGCACCAGTGAGGTAGTCATCGGGCTTGTCAAATCGTTTGTGTTCGGGGGAACAACGGCACTGATAGGATGCTGGGTTGGCATGCAGACCAGTGGGGGTGCAGAAGGGGTTGGCTCGAGCACGGTACGGGCGTTTACGATTTCCGCGGCAGCAATTCTGGTGCTCGATGCGTTGTTTGGCTACGTTGTGTAACGTTCGAGTTAAACCACTCAGCTGGCGAGTTAAACCACTCAGCTCGTGCGTGCGTCGAAGGGCAGCGCTGTAACCGTACACGTTGGCGCTGTTTATTGCAGGAGCTGGTAATGTGCCGCACTGCGGCAGAGTATAGCCAAGCCATCAAGGTTGAACGATTCTGTGGAGCTTGTCCATGAGTGCACTCGATCGTTACACAGGTCCGTGGGATACGCGGCGAGCGGGACATTTATTGCGGCGGACAACATTCCTCAGTTCGAAACGATTTGTTGAGCAGCTCGTCCAGCGTGGCCTGGATGGAGCCGTCGAGGAACTGCTTGCCGATCGTCCTGTGCCAGATCCACCACTTGACCCAGCGACAGGGCAGACGTGGGTCAACAGTACAACTCCAATGCAGGGGGATGCGCAGTATCGCCTTGCAGTGAAAGGATGGTGGCTTGAGCAAATGCTCCGTACCGATCGGTTTTCGATAATTGAGAAGATGACGCTGCTGTGGCACAACTACTTTGCGACAGAAGCAGACACAATCGCGGACTCCCGCTATCAATACCACCACAACCAAAAGCTGCGACGATACGCGCTGGGCAACCTCAAAGAGTTGACCTACCAGGTGACAATTGATCCGGGAATGCTGCGGTATCTCAACGGGGATCAGAACACCGCGCAAAAACCAAACGAAAACTATGCGCGGGAACTTCAGGAGCTTTTTACCATTGGCAAAGGTCCTGAGCGTGCACCCGGCGATTACACGAACTACACCGAGCATGATGTCCAGCAAGCAGCACGCGTTCTGACGGGATGGCGTGTGCAACGCATCGGTGACCCGAGCACGAGCATTTTCAATCCGACTCTGCACGATAAAGGGGACAAGCAATTTTCCGCTGCATATGGCAACACTGTCATTCGTGGCAGGAGTGGGGCTACTGCAGGACAGGAAGAGCTCACGGACTTGCTGGAGATGATTTTTTCGCAGGAGGAAACAGCGCGGTTCTTTGTGCGCAAGATCTATCGCTGGTTTGTGTTCTATCAGATTGACCAGCAGACCGAACGTGAAGTCATCGAGCCGCTTGCAGTGCTGCTGCGACAGTCGAACTTCGAGATCAAGCCTGTGCTGGAAGTGCTCTTGAAAAGCCAGCACTTCTACGACGACCAGAACATCGGCGCAATGATCAAAAGTCCGCTCGATTTCCTCTGCATGCTGTTTACGACAGCGGGCTTTCCACTTCCGACCAACCAGCAAAGCAAAACGCAACTGCTCAACGCACTCGTTGGGATTGCAGCAGCCCTTCAGCAAAATCCGATGGATCCCCCGAGCGTCGCAGGCTGGCCCGCCTACTACCAAACACCGGACTACTACCGGCTCTGGATCAATAGTGCCACACTCCCGACGCGCTACAGTGTGACCGATGGAATCATTTTCGGAAGCCGACTACTGCCGCGGCAGTACACACTCGACGTTCTGGCTTATGCCGAACAGGTTAGTAGCAATCCCGGTGACTACGCCCAACTGATTCGTGATCTTGAGCAAGAACTGCTGCCTGCCTACCCCCTCACCGACCAGCAGCGGGACGACTTAGCGCGCAATGTACTGATGGCAGGGGGTCAGGTGTACGAATGGGCACAGATCTGGGCAGCCTATAAAGCTAACCCTACTGACCCCTCCGCGCGCGGTGCGGCCAAGCAACGTCTGCAAAACCTTCTCCGCTCGATGTTCCGACTTGCAGAATTCCAGTTGATGTAACACCTTCGGACCGATGACCGATGAAACGCCGTGATTTCCTCAAAGCTGCTTCCCCCTTGATTACTCTTCCGTTGGTGCTCGGAGGGTTCCCAATTCGGGCAGTCGGAAGGTCGCGCGTGTTGGATGCGTTATGGCAAGCGCTCAGCAGCACTGATCGAGTGCTGGTGCTCATTCAGCTCAACGGTGGCAACGATGGGATCAACACCGTCGTGCCGCTCGACCAGCTGAGCACGTATTACCAGGTCCGGCCGCAGATTGCGCTGCCAGAATCGAAATTGCTGCCAATCAGCGATAGCACAGCCCTACACCCCGCAATGGGTGCACTCCAGCGGATGTACAACGATGGCTTGGTTGCAATCATCCAAGGAGTGACGTATCCGAACACAAACCTTTCACACTTCCGCTCGACAGACATTTGGATGACTGCCTCCGATGCGGATCAATACCTGACCACTGGGTGGCTGGGGCGGTACCTTGATACGCTCTATCCGAACTACCCCAATGGCTATCCTAACGACAACGCTCCTGATCCACCTGCTGTGCAAATTGGTGCAGTGCTCGCCTTGGCATTGCAGGGGCCGCTTGCCTCGATGGGCTTAGCACTCCAGGATCCGCAGACATTCTACGACATCATCAACGGTACAAAGAGCAGCGCTGGCGGGAGCATTCCTGACACTCGCCCCGGCCATGAGTTAGCCTATCTTCGTCAGGTGGAGCTGAAGTCTCAACAATATTCATCCAGCATCAAGACCGCCGCTGACCGTGCGCAGAACAAGGCGACGTATCCATCGAACAACACGCTTGCTGACCAGCTCAAAATTGTTGCTCGCCTCATTGCCGGTGGCTTGCAAACACGTGTGTACATGGTTTCACTCGGTGGGTTCGATACCCATGCTGCACAAGTTGATACGACCGACACCACCCAAGGCATTCACGCTACGTTGCTCGGGAGGCTTTCGGATGCGGTCGCAGCGTTCTACGATGACCTACGCCAGTTGGGCGTTGCTGATCGCGTGGTGGCCATGACATTTTCTGAATTCGGTCGGCGTGTTGCATCGAACGCCAGCAACGGTACTGACCATGGAACTGCAGCGCCGATGTTTGTGTTCGGCCCGCAAGTTATTCCAGGGATTCGTGGAGCAAATCCGAGCTTGAGCGACCTCGATAACAACGGCAATCTCCGCATGCAGTATGATTTCCGCCAAGTGTACGCCTCGATTTTAGCCCAGTGGTATGGGGTTGAGAGTTCAACGCTCCAAGCAGTGATGCTCAAAAATTTTGAGACCATCCCCATCATTCGCAGCTCGACAACCAGCGTCGGTGAGTCTTCCCCTTCACACGCTGATCAGTTAGTGTGCTCGCCTAATCCCGTTGCGCACGGGCAGCAACTTTGCTTGGAGTTCGTGCTTCCCGTCCCAAGCGAAGTGACCGTCCAGTTTTATGATGCTGGAGGGCGTCTGCTGGGAACTACAGGCGTCGGGTACTTGGAGGCAGGTCCCCATCGGTGCAGTGTGGCAGTCCCTACATGCGCAGCGGGGGTGCTGTACTGTCACCTTCGTGCAGGTGGACGTACACTCCGCGCCGAGGTCGTCGTGCGATAACGTGCTATTGTCGTTGCTGGAGGCGATACTCTTCGAGCAGATGCGCCGCTTCCATGTAGAGAGCGGAGGGAACGTACACTTTCGCAATTGCCAGACTGCCCACGGTGAGTGCGCGCGAAGAATCTACCTGCGGCACGACCACTGCCTCGATTCCATGCGAGCGAAGGTACCCGACGACAATCTCAGCCTCCCAGAGCGTGTTCGTCGTGTAGAGGAGCACCCAGGGCGTTCGATCGTTTTCACTTGGTGGGCACATGGCTGCTCTTTCGGTGTGGGAGCTGGCGGAGCGCAAACTCCTCGACTGCACGGCAGAGCCGGACAACATCCATGAACGAGGTGTAGAGCGGCGCCGGTGCGATGCGGATAACGTCCGGCTTGCGTACATCAACGACGATCCCGCGTGCCAACAGGTACTCGTACATCGCGTTGCACGAGGCTGCAAGTCGTACCGATAGCTGCGCTCCCCGCTCCTTGGAGGAAGGCGGTGTAACGATCGCAAGACCAAGCTCCGGATAGGTTCGTCCCAGTTCGATAAGCAGCTCTTCTAAAAAGCCGGTCAGGTGTATGCTCTTCTGGCGGAGGCGCTCCATCGTCGCACGGTGAAACTGCTCGAGCGCCACGCGGTGAACTGCCAGCGCCAGCACTGGTGCATTGCTGAGTTGCCAGCTGTCGGCACTCGGAACCGGTTCGAACCACTGTGGCATCGTAAAGCGCGTCGCTGGATCGTTCCCCCACCATCCGGCAAGTCGCAACGTCGCTGGGTTCTGGGCGTGCCGACGATGCACAAACGCACCACCGACACCGCCAGGTCCGGAGTTGAGGTACTTGTACGAGCACCAGACGGCATAATCAACCTCCCAGTCGTGCAGCTGGAGCGGAACGTTTCCAATCGCATGCGCAAGGTCCCAGCCTGCAAAGGCACCGACACGGTGAGCAGCCGCTGTGATTGTTGGGATATCGAAGAACTGACCGGTCAGGTAGTGCACAGCGCTCATGTGCACCAGCGCTAACTCTTCCCCCAACGCTTCGATGGTTTCGATGATCGCCGCTGTAGTAATAGGCTCCAGCGGCGAGTGGTCAAGCTCGACGATGCACTCGCTCCGCTCCAGGCCATGCCAACGAACGTGGCTTTCCGCTGCATACCGATCACTTGGGAATTCCCCCGGCAAGAGCAAAATCTTGCGCCGCCGCCCCGCTGGACGGTAGAAACTTGCCAGCATCAAGTGAAGGTTCACCGTTAAGCTGTTCATCGCTACCACTTCATCGGCTCCTGCACCGACGAGTTCCGCCAGCAGTGGTGCCAAGTCCTCGTGGTAGCGGTACCACGGCCGGCGCGCATGCATGTGTCCTTCGACGGCGAGGTCGCCCCATTCGGTGAGGACTTCCTCCAGTGCTGCACGTGCTCTGCGTGGCATCAGACCGAGCGAATTGCCGGCAAAGTAGGCACAGGGCGTCCCATCACGCATCGGACGCACAAATTCCTCGCGGAAGGAAGCAAGCGCATCGGCTGCATCTGCATGCTGCGCACGCTCTGCATAGCGACTTTCCGGTCCAACGATTTCCATGGAGTGAGCGTGGGGTACAACGGCTGTGCAATGTTACGAAACGACAGGCGATGTGGTCGCAGTGCGAGTGGTCCCTTGTGGAGACAGATTTTCCGTAGTTCTACGGTCTGACGCTGGAGAATACGTTCCGTAATTTTCGTGTGCCCTTGAATGTCCACCATTTGGAGAATTCGTGTGAGCCGTTCCGTTTTGGGTGCTGTTGTTGCTGGTTGTCTTGCGCTGGCAGCGTGTGCTGGTCTGATGCGGCTGACCCCTGGCCATGCGCAAGCGCGGCAGTTGATGCAGCGAGGCCAATGGGATTCTGCACGGGTGCTACTCGAGCGTGAAGTTGCACGGAATCCGCAGAATTACGAGGCTTGGTACGATCTCGGCTCGGTGCGGAAAGAGCTTGGCGATATCGAAGGGATGATGCAAGCCTATCAGACAGCAGCGCCAGGGCTGAGCGAGGACCGTCGCCGTGCGCTCCCGCAGATTTACTACGTGGCGTGGGCGGAGCTGTACAACACGACGGTCGAACTCTATAACCGCATCGCCGAGAGCAGAGATACCGCTGAGCTGGCGCATGCGTTTGAGACTGTCAGCAAAGCGATTCGCGTGCGTCCGGATGCTCCGGAGAATTATGACCTCGAAGGGCGGCTCTTCGAGTTGCGCGGCGACACTACTGCTGCGCTCCAATCCTACCAACGGTACATCACCTTGCTCGATTCATCAGTGCAGTTGGCTCGCCGTACGGGATTGGCACTTGGCATCTCGCGGGATAAAGTGATTGACATCTTCGGCCCACCACAAGCCAGTCGGCCCAGCCGCACCACGACGGGCGATTCGATGATTGTGGACCGCTTTGTGCGTGGAGCCGACACCGTCTATGTGTCCAGCTATGCAAAAGCGCAGCAGGGCTACCGTGTCGAAGGGTGGCGCGTCAATCCTCCTTCGACATGGGCAGCCGATGAGCGCTTCCGTTACGCGCCAATCTCACTCGGACCGTACATCGAAACGGCGACGATCTACTACAACCGCCGAGACTACGATAAGGCACTTCAAGCCCTCGAGCCGCTTGCAATACTGACCCCGACAGATGAAACAGTGCAGAACTTCCGCATTCAGATCTACCGCGATCAAGGACGGCTCCAGGATGCACTCCGCGAGCTTTCTGAACGCGCCGAGCGCGATCCCACAAACAAACAGACGCTCGCAAGCCTCGGGCTGGTCTATCTCCAACTGGAACGGTACGACGATGCCATCGCCGAGTACGAAAAAGTGCTCCAACTCGACCCAACGTACGACGTTGCTCTCTTCAATGCGGCAGCAGCGCTCAAGAATCGTGCTGCCCAACTTCAGAAGGAAGAACGCGAGCGAAAGGAACGCGACCCGAAGTACAAGGAAAACGAGCAGCGATACTTCCCGCTTCTGGCAAAAGCGGCGGAGTATTTCGATCGCTACCGCCAGCTCCCGGAGCATCGCAATGACCTAACCGCACTCGAGCACATCGTCAACATCTACGAAACGACGCGCAATAAAGACCGGCTCCGCCAGATCATCGCTGAGCTCGAAGCGATGGAGCCGCAGTATAGCACCAATGCGCGCTACTGGGAACTGCTCGGCGGTTACTACGCCCGCAATAACCAAGTGGACAAAGCCGAACGCGCCTACAAGCGGGCAGACCAAGTGCGCCGCCGCAATTGACAATCGAATTGCTCGGCGCACGTTTATCCGCTCCCGAATAATCACTTTCCGGACAGCGAACATATGCCACAGCATCAGGATCAGCCCATGCCGCAGCAAATCAACATCGAGCTGGGCGAAAAAGAAGCCGAGGGAATCTACTCGAACTTAGCAATCATCTCGCATTCACCGGCGGAGTTCGTCATTGACTTTACGCGGCTGTTGCCGGGAGTGCCGAAAGCGCGTGTCCACGCACGAATCATCATGACGCCCCAACATGCAAAGCTCCTGCTTGCAGCGCTGAGCGAGAACATTTCTCGCTACGAGCAACAGTACGGCGAAATCATCGTCGCTGATCCCGGCATGATGTCCCCTCCTGAAGGGCACAAGTATCACTAAGTCCCCACAAGGAGAGTTGCCAGACTGCCTGCAGCACGCTCGGTTGCATCGGGCACTCCAAGGGAATGCGCAGCACGTGCCATGGATTGGCGTCGGCAGCCATCGCTGAGCAACGGCTCGAGTGCGGGCCACAGCGCTGCGCTGAGCGAGGCATCCTCGATGACCACTGCTCCTCCAGCCTGCGCGAGGACCTGTGCGTTGTGGTGTTGCTCGCGATTGGCTGCATGCGGATAGGGCACTAAAATCGCCGCTTTCCCAAGTGCCGCAAGCTCTGCGACAGTGCTTCCCCCTGCGCGACTGAGAACCAGTTCCGCTGCTGCGTACGCCGACGCCATGTCCTCGATGAACGGGCGTGCCACAATCCCAGCGTTGAGTGGAGGAGAATAGTTCGCACCTGTTTGCCAGAGGAGCTGCCACCCTGCCGCAAGGATACGATCGCGGATGGCTTCGACAGCGCTGTTGATTGACTGCGCTCCGAGTGATCCACCGAGTACAAGGAGCACTGGGCGCTCAGGATCAAGTCCGAAGCTCCCTCGTGCGATACGGGGATCAATTCGTGTGCGGAGCTCTGGACGAATCGGTGTACCGACAACCAACACCCGTTCCCGCACAGAGGAAGGAAAAGCATCCCGACACGCAGGAACGCTCACGAAGATGCGTTCAGCCCACTGGGCAACCATTCGATTGACCTTGCCTGGTATGGCATTGATTTCGACGAGCACAATGGGTACGTTCGCCCACCGCGCAGCGATTGCAACAGGGAGACTTACATAGGTACCAGCCAGCAGTGCCACACGTGGCTGTACCGTGGAGAGGGTGTGTGCAACGCGTGCTATCGAGATTGGCAGCCGCCATGCGAGCGAGTACGTCCGAGCCGAGCGCAATCCGTAGTACCCACGCATTGGGATTGGAACGAAGCGGTACCCACGCGCGGGAATGACACGTCCTTCGATGCGCGACCGATTGCCAACAAAGACCGGCTCGAGCACAGCATGCGGCGGGAGTATGCGGCTCAACTGTTCAACGATTGCTAAAACTGGGAAGAGATCGCCGCCAGTCCCGCCTGCGGCGACGATGAGAGGAAGTCGGGCTTGGTTCTGCATTTTTGCTGCTGCGGCAGTGTTCGGTTGCACAAGAGCGCGGCATGCGCGTGCACAAAAGTATCGCGTCGGCGCTCCCCAACAGCCGAGAGCATGTTCCACCAACAACCGGAGCTTCCATGGATGCTCGTCTCCTTGCTACCGTCAGTATTGCGTTTGCCACAACGCTTGGACTCTACGGGCAATCAGCAGCGATACGGGCGAAGATTCTCGCTGTCGCAGAAGGGCATGCCGACGATGTTCGCCGCGAGATACCTGCACTTATCAAGGAACACCCAAACGATCCGGGCGTTCTTTTTTTGAGTGCGATTGTCGAGCCGGACGGTGCGCGTGCAGTCGAAGTGTACAAGCGTATCGTGAAGGAGTTTCCCTCCTCCGAATGGGCCGATGATGCGCAATGGCGCATCGTGCAGTACTACGCACTGCTCCGCGATACAGCAAATGCACGTGCTGCGTTAGCAGATTTTCAGCAGCGCTTCCCGCTATCGGAGTTTTTTGTCCATGCCCAAGACATTGTGCGTACGACCGTAGGGCTTGCTCCAGCGGAGGTCGAGCAGCAGCGATCCTCCGAACGTGGCAGCACCAGCGACACAGCGACCCAGGAACGATACACGCTCCAGATCGGCGCCTATTCGACGAAAGAAACAGCAGAGAACGAGGCGCAGCGTTTTCGTGCGCAGCGGCTCCGTGTGGAGGTTGTCGAGAAAGCGCCATCGCTCTATGCTGTCACCATAGGAGACTACACCAGCCGCGCAGCAGCGGAGAAAGCGCGTCCCCTTGTCGAGCAGCAGTGCAACTGCACACCGTTCATTATCCCCAAGCCACATGCAGTCAAGCGCTCACCGAAGCACGGGACGAAATGACCTCTGTCGTACTGCTGGTGTTCTCTTTCTGGCTTCTGGTGCTTCCTGCGCGTGCAGAGATTGATACCACTCGTGGATTGGTTGGCAGCACGCTCTGCTTCCGCCGAACGCTGACACTGGCCGATCGCTGTGTCTTTCGATGTGGGGTTTGGTTGAGCAATCCGACCGTGTGGTATCCCCAGAGTGCTCGTATTGGGCAATCGGCTGCAACCTTGCGTAGAGAAAGCGACACGCTCTGGTTGCTGGAAGCACCGCAGGCAACTGCTGGCACCGTTGAGCTTGAACTCTGCGGCATTGTACTGGCAGGTTCAGATTCGGTCTGCATCGTCAGGCTCGATGAAGATTCGCTGTGCCCGAGCGTTCCTAGGTCGCTAGAGCAGGTGCTCATCGTTGCATCGGTCGGACCGCCACTGCCGTACCTCCGTTTTGCTCGGTTGGAAGGGCCGTTCCCGATGCCGATTGTTCGCGAAGAACCGTTTGCTGTTACAATCGCGCTGGACGCTTCGTCACGTGCGATACTGCAGCTCTACGACGTACTCGGCCGCCTTGTGGCACAGTGGACCTTCGAGCTTGAGCGGGGTATTCATCGCTTGACACTGACGCTGCCATCGGGGACGTCCCCAGGGCTATACATCCTGCGCCTTGAAAGCAGCAAGGGGTCTGCTGCAGTGCCTGTGATTGTCGAGTAGTAGAGGTTATAACTTCTTGAGTAGCTTTAGTGCGCAACTCAAGTCTCCTCCATATTCTGCTATCCATGCTGGTGGATTCTTAGGGTCAATCTGGATCCAGCGGGTGTCGTTCCCTTGTTGTCCCCCGTGTTGCTTGGCTGCATTACTCCATGCAACACTCTTTGGGATTACCCAGCAGTGTGCAGTGTCTGGTGATACACCCAGTGCGACTATGTACTGGTAGCTCTGATCGCGAATTTGTTGAAATGTGTAAATCCCATTCCTCCACAACGTTGAGAATTTCACCTCGACTCGGCAATTGTTGATGATAAGGTCGGCCTCACTATCAGGTGCTTTGTCTATAGCAATGCCGTAGTACTTGCAGAAGCGCAGGACGAGTTCTTCACCGATCTTACCAACGGTTCGGGAGGGTATTCCCACAACAAGCCACCGGAATGGACTGTGTTGCCATTGCTGGGTATCTGCGGCATACATTCCCTCAAGCTCACGAGAAATTTGAGCTAGAACATCGTAGGGTGTAACATTACTTGATCGGCTGGGCATAAGAGGGTTCGAATAACACTTGTTGGGATGAAGATCCCCGGTGCGGCTCCGGGTCAAAGTTCACCCAGGATATTTCTGGAATCCCAGCAAATCGGCGAGCCATAACGATAAGCGCATCCTGATTGTTGTCAACGAGAATGAAGTTTCGCCCAAGCTCGGCAGCGGCGATTCCAGTCGTTCCACTCCCTGCAAAGAAGTCTAAAACTGTATCGCCCGGTTTTGACGAGGCGGCGATAATGCGGCGGAGAATTCCAAGTGGTTTCTGTGTTGGATACCCAGTTTTCTCCCTGCTATTGGTCGGAACAATCGTATGCCACCATACATCGGTTGGGAGCTTCCCGCGTGCAGCTTTCTCTGCACCCACAAGTCCAGGAGCCATGTATGGAATCCGCTCGATAGCTTCATCGTTGAAATAGTAGCTTTCGGGGTCTTTGGCATAGAAGAAAATGGTGTCATGTTTAGCTGGCCAACGCCGTTTGGAGCGCCCGCCATAGTCATACGCCCAAATAATCTCGTTGATGAATGCATCAATCCCGAAAATGCTGTCGAGAAGAATCTTACAGTAGTGCGCCCAACGGTAATCAATGTGAAAATAGAGGGAGCCATGCGGTGCGAGGACCCGGTATGCTTCCTCAAGACGAGGACGGAGGAACTCAAGGTAATCATCGAACGCATCCTGGAACGCTCTTGTTCCCAGAACTGTCGCTCGATACCTGCGATCCCCAAAACCAACACGCTCACCATCATGGGCAGCATGAACTTTTATTGTCGTCCGCTTTTGCTGCTTTCCAGTATTGAATGGAGGATCAATGTAAATAAGATCGATGCTCCCAGTCTCTATCGAGCGGAGAGCATCAAGGTTGTCTGAGTAAATGATGGTACCGCCCATTGCGCCGCGCGTTACTCTGCTGGAACAAGCAGTCCGCTCGGTGTCCGCTCGACCTCGATCGCTTCGACTGGGGTAGCCTCGGAATCAATCAAGATCGGGCGGGTCCGCTTGATTTTTTCCTGGATTGTCATCAGAGCTTTGATGAGCGCTTCCGGACGCGGCGGGCAGCCCGACACATAGACATCCACAGGCAGAAAGAGGTCAATGCCCTGCACGACCGAATAGCTGCGGAACATACCGCCACTGGATGCACACACGCCCATCGAGATCACCCATTTGGGATCGGGCATTTGGTCGTAAATCTTGCGGACGACCCATGCCATCTTGTACGTAACCGTACCGGCGACGATGAGCAGGTCCGATTGGCGAGGTGTGAATCCCATCTTTTCGGAGCCGAAGCGCGCTACATCGAAGCGCGAGGCAGCAAACGCCATCATCTCAATGCCGCAGCACGAAATACCGAGCGGCATCGGCCAGAGCGAATTCGCCTGTGCCCAGTTGATGGCTGCTTCAACGGTGGTTGTCAAGAACCCACCATTCGCGATTGGATTGATCACTCCCATGAGAGCGCACCTTTCTTGATGATGTACACATATCCTGCGAGCAAGAGGACCATAAACAGCACCATCGCGATGAACCCGACTGCACCGAGCTGCCGCACCTGCACTGCCCACGGGTACATGAAGATGATCTCGATGTCGAACAAAATAAAGAGCATCGCGACCATGTAGAACTTCACCGAAAAGCGCTCCCGCGCAGAGCGGAGCGGCTCCATGCCGGATTCATACGTGGAGTTCTTCTCTTTGTTCGCGCGACGTGGCCCGATGTACTCGGCAACGAGAATGTTGACGATGCCGAAAAACACACCGAGCGCGATCATCACAAAAACTGGGACGTAGAGCTCAAGCATGTGTTGCTCCGAGAACGCTACAACTACCAACGCAAAAGTACACACTGGCGTTTCCGACCCTCCGCAGCCGACGCTATCTTTGCGACGCAAATGCTCTGCATGCCGCGCGGTACGTTGGCATTCGGGTGAAAAATAGCCACAGCAGAAGACGAACGATGCGCAGTTCTCAGTTAGCACGCAGTTTCGCTCGCTCGATTTTTTCGGAGATGTCGGCACTTGCCCATGCCTGCGGTGCAATTAACCTTGGGCAGGGATATCCGGACTTCGACCCTCCACCGCAGCTCCGCGATGCAGCATGCAATGCGATTCAACATGGGCATAACCAGTATGCCGTCTCCCACGGTGAGCGCGTCCTCCGCCATGCAATCGCTTCCCATGCAGCGCACTGGTACGGTCAACAGCTCGACCCAGAAACGGACATCTGCGTTACATGCGGCGCAAGCGAAGCGCTCTGGTGTGCACTCCAAGCTGTCGTCGAACCAGGCGACGAAGTGATCGTTCTCGAGCCGAGCTTCGACGTCTATGTACCCGATGTGCTCATGGTACGAGCAATTCCGGTTCCCGTTGTGCTGGAGCCGCCCACGTTTCGACTCGATCCAGAGCGATTGCGCAGCCGCCTTACAAAGCGCACGCGAGCGATCATCGTCAACACACCACAGAATCCAACTGGCCACGTGTTTTCGATTGAGGAGCTGCAAGCAATAGCGCAGGTCTGTATCGAGCACGACCTTGTTGCGATCGTGGACGAAGTGTACGAGCACATCACCTTCGAGCCGCATGAGCACATCCGACTTGCAACACTCGAGGGAATGAGCCAGCGAACAATTACGATCTCGAGCGCTGCCAAAACGTTCGCCGCAACGGGCTGGAAATGTGGGTGGGCGCTTGGCCCGGAGCCGCTCATCAGTGCAATCCGCCGTGTGCATCAGTTTACGACGTTTGCCAGCGCAACCCCATTTCAGTACGCTGTCGCCGAGGGGTTGCAATTGCCTGATACGTACTTCCACGACCTTCGCGCAGACTACACCGCTCGCCGCGCACTCCTGCTTGAGGCACTTGCGGAAACGCCGCTCGTCGTCTTTCCACCAGAGGGGACCTACTACGTCGTGGCGGATATTTCGCCGGTAGCGCCCGAGATGAGCGGGTACCAGTGGTGTCGCTGGCTGGCTCAGACGGTCGGGGTGGCAGCGATTCCGCTTGAGGTGTTCTACCATGACCCAGCCGTGGGGCGATCGCTGGTGCGTTTTGCATTCTGCAAACAAGAAGAGACGCTCCGTGCCGCTGCCGAGCGCATCGTCGAACTTCGCACGGCTACTCCATGACGGCGACCGAACTTCCTGGCTCGTGGACACGACAAGAAATTCTCGCCCTGAGCGTACTGCGCGGTGTTCATGGTGTGGATTTGCGCCGTGCTGTCGAGAGCCGTCGTTCGCTCGAGCATGTGCTTGCCGAGCCTCCACCCTCGATCGAACGCATTGTTCGGCAAGAGGAGCTGTTCGATCAGCAGAACTCGGCAGCGCTCATCGAACGCGCGCAAGAGCACGTTGCTGCACTCGCAGCATTCGGCGCATGCCCGGTCACGTTTTGGGATGAGGATTATCCCGCCTTGCTCCGTCAGATTCCCTATCCACCGATGGTGCTCTACGTGTGGGGTACACTCCAGCAGCCCGATGCGCTTGCGATTGCGATCGTTGGTACGCGGCGATGCACCACGTATGGACGACTCTGCACCGAGCGCTTCGCACGAGAATTTGCGCAGGCAGGGTGCATCGTCGTCAGTGGGTTGGCAAACGGGATTGATTCGATAGCGCATACGGCAACACTCGACGCTGGTGGCATCACCTACGCAATCATCGGTTCGGGGCTGGATCGGCTTAGCCCAAGCGCAGCGCGGCGTCTTGCCGAACGTATCGTCCATGCTGGAGGGGCAGTCATCAGTGAATATCCCATGGGCACTGTTGCACGCCCAGCGTATTTTCCGCAGCGGAACCGCATCATCAGTGGGATTGCCCGGGCGGTGCTGGTTGTCGAAAGCAGGCGCGAGGGTGGATCGCTCATTACCGCGCACTTTGCGCTCGACCAATCGCGCGACCTCTACGCAGTACCGGGAAATATCACCTCGCCGACAAGCGAGGGCACCAATCTCCTGATTGCTCGGCAGAAAGCAGCAATCGCAGTAAGCCCGGCTCAGGTGCTCGAAGAGCTCGGAGTTGCTCCAGTGGCAGCATCGTCTGTGCAGGAGCTGGAATTTCAATCGCCGTTGGAACGGCAACTCTGGGAGCTTCTCTCCGGTGAGCCTCAAAGTGCAGATGCGCTCGCTGTGCAGCTTGGCATTGGCATCGGAGAGGTGCTCAGCACCTTGCTGGTGATGGAATTCCGTGGCATCGTCCGGCAACTGCCAGGTAAGCAGTTTGTTCGTACTCGGTGAGGAACTTGGTTGCACGCTCCAGATCCTGCTTTGAGGTTCGCTCGGCTCCACCTTCGCGATGGCGCGGCATATCCTGCACATGACGCTGGAGTTGATTCGTCCTCGCATGACGCCCTGTGCATACTACGCAGTTGCATCGATACGCATAGCAAATGTCTTTCCTGATCCAAACTGCTGCTCAGGTAGTGCTGCGCCAGGCTATTGCTCAGGATTGCGATGCCAAGGTGGAACCATACCAATGAAATTGCTGCTGCACCGCTACTGTGAGCACTATTGAGGTGCGGCTGTAAAGTCGAAACTGCGATTCGGTGTTTATTTTTGTTCAGATGTGGGTAGATTTGGGAAGGTTCTCCTTGGCGAGAGTCGGGAGAACGTGATGTCCAACAATTGAGAGGTGCATGATGCACAGTTGCACGTTTGTTTCCCCTCGACGGTGGCGTCTGTGGGTATTTCTGTTGTTTGCGCTGCTGGGCAGTCCATCGCTTATTGCCCAAGTTGATGGCGGACGTGCTGCCTTTGGTTTCAATGCCGGGCTTGCCAAATACTTTGGTGAATTCAGTGACAATTCCTGGTGGCTCGGTGGCGATGCGTTCATTCGCTACAATATCGTTCCAATGCTTGCCCTCCAAGCACAGTTCAACATTGCTAACCCGCGCTTTCGAGTCAATGTTGATAACGCAATCGCGAAGTACACCGACTACTACGGGACTGGTCCGAACGCCCGCGAGGGGGGCACCTATCCCAATGGCACGCGGATTCCCGGAGGAGAGATCGGCGAAGATGGGCGGAACAACATTCGCATTTTTTCTCCAGAACTACTTCTCTGTGTGAACTTGCTTCCCAGCCAGCGGTTCAATCCTTACATCTTCGGTGGAATTGGATTGATGAATTTCCAGGTACGCCCTGGTCTTGCTGGTGGCGGCGGGCTGGGGCCAAACGGTAGTGTCGGAGTACTGCCCGGCCAAGCTGCAGGGCTCTACTCAACGAGTGGGTTCAATGGCGGCGTCATATTCCCAACAGGGATTGGGTTTGAGATGTACCTTACCGACGACCTTGTCCTCAATGGACGCGGGACGTTTCGCTTTACCTCGACCCCGTGGCTTGATGACTACAACCCTGGACACATGAAAGACGCCAATGGACAACTCCTTCCAGCTCCACCGGGGACAACACCAAACAAAAAGGATGCATTCCTGACTATCGGCATTGGGCTGAGCTACTACGTCTTCGGCAATGCCGATTTCGATGGCGATGGAATTCCCAATGGCCAAGAGCGAATTCTCGGCACTGACGAAAACAATCCCGACACCGATGGCGATGGTTTGCCTGATGGTTTCGAGTACCGTGGGCTGCGGGTTGTCCCCAACGGATGGACCGCCGAACGCATTGCACAGTTACCAGAAACCGACGAGCGCTCCGATCCACGCAAGGCAGATACTGATGGCGATGGATTGAACGATTATGAAGAACTCGTCCGCACCCATACCAAGCTCACCATCCCCGACACCGATGCCGACGGTATCAATGATGGATCAGAGGTTGCTCGCAAGACCGATCCACTCAAGCCCGACACCGACGGTGATGGCTTGATTGATGGCGACGAAGTGAACACAACCAAGACCGATCCACTCAAGCCCGACACTGACGCGGATGGGCTCAGCGATGGCGACGAGGTGCGCAAATACAACACGAACCCACTCGCACTCGATAGCGATGGTGACGGGCTCAGCGATGGCGAAGAAGTTAATCGAACCCACACCAATCCTACTGTTGCTGATACCGATAGCGACGGACTCCGCGATGGGGACGAGCTGCGGACCTACCGGACCGATCCACTCAAATCTGACTCCGACAACGATAAACTTAGCGATGGCGACGAAGTCCGCACATATAAAACCGATCCACTCAAGCCCGACAGTGACGGCGACGGACTTAGCGACGGCGAGGAAGTCGCAGTGTACAAAACCAATCCGCTCAGCACTGATAGCGACGGCGACAAGCTTAGCGACGGCGACGAAGTGCACACCTACCACACGGACCCAACAAAATCCGATACCGATGGTGATGGCCTCAGCGATGGCGATGAAGTGCTCACCTACAAAACCAACCCAACCAAACCTGATACTGACGGCGACGGGTGCAGTGACGGCAAGGAAGTTACAGAGCTGCGAACTGACCCACTCAACCCCGATACCGATGGTGACACGATCACAGATTGTGTCGATCCCTGCCCGACCGAGAAAGGTCTCGCCAGAAAAGAGGATGCCGAGAAAGCAAAAGTCAAACCTGGTTGTCCTGGCGTCATCGTTGGTACGAAGATTGACTTTCCGGACATTCTGTTCATTGTCAACACTGACGAGTTCAACTTCAAGGAACCCTCGACGCTTGCTAGCCTGCGGAAGCTACTCGAGTACATGCAGCAGTGCGACAACCTTGGTGTGATCATCGAAGGACATGCATCTGAAGAAGGCAATCCCAAGCGTAACCAAGTGCTCTCCGAGTTGCGAGCCAAGAAAGTACGCCAATGGCTGATCGAACAAGGTGTTTCGCCAAGCAAAATCCTCGGTGCGATCGGATACGGGACCACACGCCCGAAGATTAAGGAGCGGAAGGATATGACACCCCAAGAACGGGAAGAAGCACGCAAAGCCAATCGTCGCATCTCCATCAGCGTCGAGCGCTCCTGCTAAAATCAACGTTCCTTGCTCCCTGAGGATACATACGCGGGCAGGCTCTGCAGAGAGTCTGCCCGTATGTATCTGCCCGTATGTATGTGTACTAGGTCTGCACGATGTTAGAACACCTGTGCGCCAAGTGGTACCTCAGCATCGGGTGTGAGCAGTACGACTGAACCATGCGCATCGGGAACGCCGAGCACGAGAACCTCTGAGACAAAATCCGCAATCCGCTTTGGGGAGAGGTTGGTCACAGCAACGACTAATCGTCCCACTAATGCTTCTGGTGCATAGCGTTCGGTGATCTGCGCGCTTGACTGCTTGATACCAAGTGGTAGCCCAAAGTCAATCCACAGCTTGAAGGCGGGTTTTCGAGCACGTGGGAACTGTTCGGCTCGCACGATGCGCCCGATACGCATCTCGATAGCAGCAAATTGTTCTGGTGTAAGCATTGCTACAACACGGTTGGTGGGAAAGCAACACTGCGTCACAACAAACGAGGAAATTTTGTTGGTCGCTCCACATTCTGCACAAAGGTGCTCACGGCGAGTTCAGCATGGGGTACAGTGCTGAGAGCACCCTGCTGGTGATGGAATTCCGTGGCATCGTCCGGCAACTGCCAGGTAAGCAGTTTGTTCGAGCCAAATAAGCGCTACGACCGCACCCACGCGATGAAGTCAGTCACTGCGGGCTGCCCACCGAGCTGGCGAACGAGCAGTGCAATCTGCCCACGATGGTATGCCCCGTGCAGGAGTACTTGCATGAGAATTTCCTCGATAGTGTTCTCGTAGGGTGCTCCAGTGGTTGTGCGATACTGCACCACCTGTGCGAGATCCTCCTCCGAGCAACGAGATAAATAGTCCTGCCATCGTGCGATGCCCTCTCCAAGCATCGCAGTAGCATGCTCTGGCGTGGACACATCGGGGAAGGGCGTTGCTGGGGCAGTGCCACCGGCGATCCGCCACAGCCAGAGAAGCTGTGCTGCTGCAATGTGTCCAACGAGTGCCAAGGCTCGCTGGTACCGGTCGTCTGCATGCGCAGCAGGAGAAATGCTCTCAAGACTGGTGCGGATGCGAGCAGCGCACCACTGCTCGTATTCGAACAATCGGCGGAACTGTTGGAGCGATGTCATGGGAGAATTGCTCGTGGCGTAACAACGATGCCACAAAATACGGCATCCTCCGCTGAGGAGAGGATTAGCTTATCACAACGCTGCCAGAATGCATGGCAACGTCTTCGGTGATTTGTCATCTTTGAAGCTTTCGCTGCCATGCTGTCGCGCATAGCGCTTCTGGCACGATTCCTGTGTGGCGAAAAGCTGCATGTTGAACTTTTTTCGCAGAGAACACGATGGGAAAGATCATTGGCATTGATTTAGGCACGACCAACTCAGTCGTCGCTGTCATGGAAGGCACGCAGCCAGTCGTGATCGCCAACAGCGAAGGCAGCCGAACGACGCCGTCGGTTGTTGCATTCACCAAGACCGGCGAGCGCTTGGTCGGTCAAGCTGCCAAGCGGCAAGCAATCACGAATCCGCGGAACACGATCTACTCGATCAAACGCTTCATGGGACGCCGCTGGGACGAAGTGACCGAAGAAGCCAAGATGGTCCCCTACAAGGTTGTCCCTGGCCCTGATGGCGGTACTGTCCGCGTTGAAATTGATGGACGGCTCTACGCACCGCCCGAAATCTCGGCGATGATTTTGCAAAAGATGAAGCAGACAGCCGAGGACTACCTCGGGCAAAAAGTTACTGATGCGGTGATCACTGTGCCGGCGTACTTCAACGATGCCCAGCGCCAGGCAACCAAAGAAGCGGGGGAAATTGCTGGCCTCAACGTCCGCCGCATCATCAACGAACCGACCGCAGCTGCGCTCGCCTACGGGCTCGATAAGCGCGGTCGCACAATGACAGTTGCTGTCTATGACCTTGGCGGTGGGACGTTCGATATTTCGATTCTCGAAATCGGCGAGGGCGTCTTCGAAGTCAAGTCAACCAGTGGCGATACACACCTGGGCGGCGACAACTTCGATCAGCGCCTGATTGACTACATCGCCGATGAATTCAAGCGCCAAGAGGGAATCGATCTTCGAAACGATCCAATGGCGCTCCAGCGCTTGCGGGAAGCTGCTGAGAAAGCAAAGATCGAACTCTCGCAAATGCTGCAGACCGAGATCAATCTGCCGTTTATCACCGCAACGGCGGACGGTCCAAAGCACCTGCAAATGACCATCACGCGCGCCAAGTTCGAGCAGCTCTGCAACGACCTGTTCGAAAAAACGCTCAAGCCGTGCGAGCAAGCGCTCCAAGCTGCGAAGCTGACCCCAGATAAGATTGACGAAGTCATCCTCGTCGGTGGCTCGACGCGCATCCCGCGCATCCAAGAGCTGGTGCGCAACTTCTTCGGCAAAGAGCCATCGAAGAACGTCAACCCCGATGAAGTCGTCGCAATTGGTGCGGCAATTCAAGGTGCTGTTCTCGCCGGTGAAGTAACCGATGTTCTGCTGCTCGACGTTACGCCACTGACGCTCGGCATCGAAACGCTCGGCGGCGTGATGACACCGATGATTCCAGCGAACACGACGATCCCAACGCGCAAGACGGAAATTTTCTCGACTGCGACCGATAACCAAACGTCGGTGGAAATCCACGTCCTCCAAGGCGAGCGTCCGATGGCACGCGATAACCGTTCGCTCGGGCGATTCCACCTCGACGGCATTCCGCCGGCGCCGCGTGGTGTGCCGCAAATCGAGGTAACCTTCGACATTGACGCCAACGGCATCCTGACTGTTACCGCGCGGGACAAAGCCACCGGCAAACAGCAGGACATCCGCATCACGGCATCCTCTGGCTTGAGCAAGGAGGAAATCGAACGCATGAAGCGCGAAGCGCAAGAACATGCTGCCGAAGACAAGAAACGGCGCGAAGAGATCGAACTCCGCAACCAAGCTGATCAGCTCGTCTACCAAACCGATAAGCAACTCCAAGAACTCGGCGAGAAAATTCCCGCTGAACACCGCACGCGCATCGAGCAAGCAAAAGAGCGTCTCCAGGACGCGATCAAAAACAACCCGAACGACATTCGTCCGGCGATGGATGCGCTGACAAAAGCTTGGAACGATGCCAGCGCCGCACTCTACCAAACAGCAGGTGCATCTGGAGCAACCGCTGGCGATACCGCCGGGAGTTCATCGGCGGGTGGCTCGTCGAGTACGCCAGGCGTCGAGGACGCCGAATTCACCGTCGTGGACGATAAGTAATCGCTGATCTGCGGCTACCACCAGTGGCTATCATCACACGTCAAGAACGCACCCACGGCATCGTGGGTGCGTTCGTTTTCTGCGTGTTGTGGGCTGTTGCGACGTGAAGCTTCTCGGCAGGGGGCACGTACTCCGAGCACGTGGGATTAGTCCTCGCCTTGCGCTTTGGTATAGCCGGGCTGGCCATCGAACTCCGGAAGCTTTTCGATGTGCATCCACCGGTGCACGGCACCAACCTTCTGCAAGAGGGTGTAGATGTCTTCATCGGTCAAATCTGCGTCAGGATCGCGAGCGATAAACCGGCAGCGGTAGTGGTCCACGCAGTCGGTCAGTGTGCCCTTATCGGGATAGACTTGCGTACCACGGTTGGAGATCATCTTGAGCTTCAGTGCGGTCCCTTCGGCGAGTGCTTCGAGCGATTGTCCAAGTGGCACGGGCAGCAGCTCGCTCTCGATGAAAATGTCTGCCCCGACAACGCGCCGCTTCGATGGATGGATCGTTGCCAACGCCGGTGATGGTCGTGGAATCACCAGCGGCTTGTACTCACGGACAGGGGCTGTGCGTGGCGTTTTTCCAAAATTTGCGATAATTGCTTCGGTGTACTCCGTTGTCGTGCATGCAAGGCCACTGTCGTAGCCCACGACATCACCGGTGCGGTATTTGCCTTCCTCGAGCGTGACCAGCAATGCGTTTTCGATTGTCGCAGCAGCATCGAACTTGCCCAGGTAGCGAAGCATCATCACGCCGCTCAGGATGACGGCAGTGGGGTTGATGACGTTTTTACCGGCGTACTTCGGTGCAGTCCCGTGGACAGCTTCGAAGATGGCAACCTCACTTCCGAGATTGGCGCTCGGCGCAAACCCTAAGCCACCGATGAGTGCGCTGGTAAGATCGGAGAGGATGTCCCCGTTCATGTTTGTCGTCACGATGATGTCGAACTGCTCCGGCTTCTTGACGAGCTGGTGCGCGCAGTTGTCAACGATGACATGCCAGGCTTGAATGTCCGGATACTCCTTCGCAACGGCTTCGAACGTGCGTTTGAACATCCCCTCGGTGAGCTTCATGATGTTCGACTTGGTCGCGCACGCAACGCTTTTCCGGCCTTCGCTGCGGGCAAGCTCGAACGCCAGCCGTGTGACTTTCTCGCTCCCTTTGTGGCTGATGAGCTTGAGGCATTGGGCGACGCTCGGCGTCTGCATGTGCTCGATGCCTGCGTAGAGGTCCTCGACGTTTTCGCGGACGACGACCAAGTCAATCCCGCGTCCGCTGTACGGCGTCGGTACACCTGGCATCTCGCGGACAGGGCGAACGTTGGCGAACGTCTCGAAGAGTTTCCGCAGCGTAACGTTCGCAGATTTTTCGCCGTAGCCGACCGGTGTCCCGAGCGGTCCTTTGAGGACGCAACGGGTCCGTCGAATCGAATCAATCGTCTCGCGAGGGACCCCCGAAGGAATTCCGCGTTTGAAGACGCTTTCTCCAGCGTCACAGATTTCCCACTCGATTCCTGCCCCAACTGCATCAATGATCCGGCGTGTGCTCTCGATGCACTCAGGGCCAATTCCATCGCCGGGTATCAGGGTGACGGGGATCTTCGTTTGCTCAGCCATAGAACGTTGCTCATCGGTTGTGGAGAATCGAACGCATCTACGCACTGCTCTGCATAGATGCTACGGCAAACAAACGGCGAAAATACAATCCATCCCCGAGGAATGCGGAGTGTTCTTGTCCTGCAACACGGCAACAGGTGGGAGCAGAGAGGAGAGCTATGCCCAGCAGCGTCGCACTGCTGCAACGCAAAGGTAGGAGCAGGCAGCACAGGCGCGCTAACTACTCCACCAGGTCATCGGACTCGACCTGGGCCAGCAGTTCGGCGACAGTGCTGGCCAGCCGCCGTTCTGCTTTGATTGGCATGCGCTGGTAGCTATCGAGCCCGCCGGTGACGTTATAGGGTGGCTGCTGAATCCACATGTAGCCGAGCGTTTGTTCGACAGCGATACCTTCGCCGGGTGGCTCGAGTCCTTCGAAGAGCAAGTCGTAATCGACCATGATCCGCACCAAATCGTGGTAGAGCACGCGTGGTTCCCACTGGAGGCGTTCGCGTGCTTTGGTGATGTCGGCCTGGAGGACATCAACTTCGGTGGGGCGGAAGTACTTCGGGAGAACCTGGACGACAACGTCGCCGGGACGAAGCACATGGTCCCATCGGGAGGCGACGCTCCGGACGATTCCCTGCTCATGCTCCCGCGTGCCGCGCCATTCGAGCTCGATCCCAACGTATGCGAACGCATCTTCGACAAATTCCCGGACGCTGTGCGTCTGGCCGGTGCCGACGACGTAGTCATCGGATTGGTCCTGCTGCAACATCAGCCACATCATCTGCACGTATTCCGGTGCATAGCCCCAATCGCGGCGAGCATCGAGATTGCCCAAGTACACGGTGCGCTGCTTGCCACTGAGCATGAATGCCAGTGCGCGGGTGACTTTCCGCGTTAGGAACGTCTCGCCCCGCCGAGGCGATTCATGGTTGAATAAGATTCCGTTACACGCAAACAGCCCGTAGGCGTCGCGATAGTTGCACGCCATCCAGTAGGCATAGAGCTTGGCAACTGCATAGGGGCTTTGAGGAGCAAACGGGGTTCGCTCGTTCTGCGGTGGTGGAGCAGCGCCGAACATTTCGCTCGACGAAGCTTGGTAGAACCGTGGGCGCACGCCACTGCGGCGGATCGCCTCCAGCAGTCGCGTCGTCCCCATTGCGGTGATGTTGCCAGTGTACTCGGGCATATCGAAGGACACTCGCACATGGCTTTGCGCGCCGAGGTGATAGACTTCGTCGGGACGAATGTTGTAGATGAGCTCGGTCAAAAGCCCCGGATCGCTCAAGTCCCCGTAATGCAGAAAGAGCTGCGCCTGGCCGTTGACTGCATTGGGGTCTTTGTAAACGTGGTCAATGCGGTTGGTGTTGAACACACTCGAACGGCGAATGATGCCGTGGACGGTATAGCCCTGCGCAAGCAGGAATTCGGTAAGGTACGAGCCATCCTGGCCTGTGATCCCGGTGATGAGCGCGGTCTTCATGGCGGGTGCCTCCAAGCAGTTGTTGGTTGTCGTTGTCCGTGTTGGCGATCTATTGCTCTATGGCCAAGAGAGCGCGCGTGCTTCCGCAGATTCGCTCGCCCAAGCGGGTGGCTGATGCTCGCACGCAGAAAGAGCGGCCAACTACGCGTCCTCACGCGGTGCTCGGTGGCTCTGGACACCGGACGCAGAAGGTTTCAATCTGTATCGCTTGCCCGCTCGATGCATCAGCGGTGATGACTGCACCATTGACACGCCAATCGCCCTCTGCAAGCGCATACTTGTGCGCCGTCTGGGAGAGAAACCGTCGGAGCGCTACCTCCGTTGCCATACCGATGACCGAGTTGAACGCACCGCTCATGCCAACATCCGTCACAAACGCTGTGCCATTGGGAAGAATCTGCGCATCGTTAGTTTGGACGTGGGTATGAGTTCCGAGCACGGCGGTGACTTTCCCATCCAGGTATCGAGCCAGTGCGATTTTTTCTGCTGTTGCTTCGGCGTGCATATCCACGATGATGAGAGGAGTCTGCTGGCGGAGCTGCTCGGCAGCGCGCAAGCCAGCGCGGAACGGGCAATCAATCGGGGGCATAAACACGCGACCTTGGAGCTGCATCACCGCAGCCATACCGCGTGGGGTCTCGACAACAACCGTCCCGTTGCCTGGATTCCCTGGCGGGTAGTTCAGCGGGCGGAGTACACGCGGATTGCTGCTCAGTAGCGGGCGCGCCTTCCAATTTTCCCACACATGGTTGCCGGTGGTGATGACATCAGCACCGGCGGCGAAGAGCTGATCGGCTTCGCGCTTGCTGGGACCCTTGCCCTCCCATGCATTTTCTGCGTTGACGATGACCAAATCCGCTCCATAGCGCAGGCGAAGCTCGCCGAGCATCGCAGCCACGCATGCGACAGCCCGGCCACCGACGACATCACCGATGAACAAGGCGGTAAACGGCGAATCCATCGGATCAAGTGGAGTAGGTGGTTAGATTGCTGCGCTACGAAGATAGCCTTGCGGCGGCTCTATCCCCTTTGAGCGGCAGGGTTACGCAAGCAGCAGGTAGGCAAGCGCAACAGCCATTCCAACGCGGAGCACCCGCAGAACGCTCGGTTGCGTCACCACACTTCGCACACGCTGCCACACCAGGATACTCCCGAGCGTAGCGACAACGATTGCGGCTGCAGCCAGTAATCCTTCGCCGAGCGAAAGCATCTTGAAATGCGTCCGACCGATGCTGTCGAACCACGGCGTGCCAAACAGCAGCAGGAGGTGGAGGACGTACACTACAAGTGCCTGCTTGCCAAAAAGTACCAGGAGGGACTGAGCAGAGCGAAGGAGCGGCAACGCAAGCGAGACTGTCGCAAGAAAGAGCAGTGCAACTCCCTGCCGAATACCGACACCGATCGGAGTATAGCGGTAAAGATCTACCTCGCCGATCGGCAACCACATTCCTACAAGTGCGCCGGCGAGCACGAGTGCACTACCGCCGAGAAAACCCACTCGCCGCAGCCAACGAATGCGATCGCCGCTCTGGAGCGTAAGCCAGCACCCAAGCCACGCACCGAGCAGCATGTAGGCACTGAACGGGAAAATCGGAAAGAGCGATCCGCCCTCGTAGCTGACGTACGCCGCCAGCAGCGATGGCAAATGCTCGTACCACGCGATGCGATGTACCAGCGGCGTTGCCACCGCGATGGCAATTCCCACAATCAGAACAGCCCGACGGAAGCCATCTTGCCGGGGGAACAACACCGCAAGAATAACAAGCAAAAGCAAGCTCGCACTAACCAGTTGCAGAATGTTTACCTGCACAGCTGCTCGCCATGTGGACTCTTCGACAAATGGCAAGTCGAAGATGCGCCGCGCAGGAAATACCAGCAAATACCCAATCGCCGCAAGCTGGAGCGCACGAATTACCCGTCGCCGGAGCACGGTGCGATCAGCTCTGCCGCGTTCATTTCGGCGAAGCGTCAACGCAAAGAGCATTCCCGAGATCGTCAAAAACACGGGAGCAGTAATGCCGCGCCACCAGTGCCATGCAGACCAAGGGAGTTGGGTCACGTCGAGCTCCGATGGACGCACCAGTGCATCGAGTACATGCCCGACCATCATCAGCAGCATGGCGATGAACTTGGCGGCGTCGAGTTCGTAGAGTCGGTTGGTCTGTGCTTGCTGCATCGGGCGTTCCAGCGGAATGCACATTAGAGAACGCACAAAATTGCGCGTGATTTTCTGAATGGGTGATGAATCGCCGGCCAGCGGCAAGTATTTTTGTTGCGCATGCAGTGATGTGCTCGTGACGTAGCCAAGCCTCAGCAAACCCCGGATGTACACCGTTCGACTGCCAAACTTCGAAGGACCGCTCGAACTGCTGCTCTACTTTGTCAAGCGGGACGAGCTGGACATCTACGACATTCCCATTGCCCGCATAACCGAGGAGTTCTTGGCGTACGTCCGCCTTATGCAGCTTCTCGACTTGGAGTTGGCAGGCGAATTCTTGGTGATGGCTGCAACGCTCATGCAAATCAAAGCCCGGATGCTCCTGCCCCGTCCAGAATCTGCCGATGGCGCGGAGGCATCCGAGGATCCACGCACCGAACTTGTCCAGCAGCTCATCGAGTATTCGCGCTACCGCGATGTTGCCGAGGAACTCGGGGAGCGCTACGAGCAGCAACGCTACATCTACTACCGCCGCATGCTTGCAGCGCAGCCGCTGTCAGCAGAGGTGACCTATCGCAATGCGACGCTCTTCGATCTGCTCGAAGCGCTCTACGGTGTGCTCAGCCGCCATGTCGGGCAAAGTCAGGCAACGTTTGTTCAGCTTGAACGCGAGCAGTACGACGTCGGCGAACAAATGAAGCTCGTGCTCGCCAGGCTCGCCGAGCAGCCGCAGTGCAGCTTCCGTGCATTGGTGAGCGGTCGCTCCCGTCCGTACATCGTCGCGACGTTTCTGGCGTTGCTCGAACTGTGCAAGAACGGGTCAATCTCGCTTCGGCAGCTCGAGGGTGAGAGCGACATCACCATCGAAGCATTGAGCAAACACCAGCCTGCCGAAGAGCACGCCGAGCATGTACCACTCCCTGCCGAGAACACATGAGGCTGCCGTTCGACTTGCCGTTTGCAGAACTTTCACGTCAGCGTCAATGCCGCATCCTCGAAGCAATCATCTTTGCAAGCGATGCGCCGGTGACGCTCGAGCAGCTCCGCGCGGCATTCGGGGTTACTCCGACCGATGAAAACTTCCCTCAGCTCATCCGCGAGCGCGTGGCGGACATCAATCTCGAGCTGGAGGCGACCGACCGACCGTACCGCATCGTGCCGATCGCCGGTGGATGGCAGTTCGCAACGCTTCCGGAGGATGGGGCGCTCCTTGCGGAGTTTTTCCAGCGGCGGGAGCAGCGGCGCTTTTCACGCGCAGCGCTCGAAGTGCTCGCAATCGTCGCCTACAAGCAACCGGTCACCAAAGGTGAAGTAGATGCCATCCGCGGAGTCAATTCGAGCGAAGTCATCGCCAGCTTACTCGAGCGCGGTTTGCTTCGCATCGCCGGCCGCTCCAGCGGGATTGGGAAACCGCTGCTCTATGGAACGACCGATGAATTCCTGCGGACCTTCGGGCTTGCCTCGCTCGACGATCTCCCCAAGCCACGCGAGATTGATGAACTCTTCCGACGCAAAGCCGAGGAGTTCGCCCAGGAAATGGAACAGCTCCCGGCCGGCAGCTCGCGGCGGCTTGTGGAACTTATCGAGCAACTGCTCGAGCGGTCGGACGATCGCTCAAGCTCAGTCAATGCTACCAATGATGAGAATACACCATGATGATCACACTAGTACGTGCTGCAATCGCGCTCGGTCTTGCGCTGGTTGCATGGCAACTGTTGGGACTGGTGCGCCGCTTGCTTCGGCGACGCCAGATGCTGCTTTCCGCACGGATCATTCGAGTGCTCGAGGTTGCGGTGCTGTGGTATGGCGTCGGTGGTGCAGTGGTTGCGCTTTTGCCGGAAATCGAATGGCTCTCTTCAGTCTGGCGAGAGCGAGTTGCAATCACAGTCGGTACGCTTATCACCGCGCTTACTGCAACCCGCATCGTGCGTGAGGCACTTAGTGCGAGCATCAACAAAGACCGCGCCTCCCCACTTGCGGCAACCTTCATGCGCTCGATTGCTTATGCTGCCATTTACATTATCGCGCTCGCTATCGTCCTGGCGACGCTTGGGGTCAACATCTCCGCGATGGTCGCCGCAATCGGCGCAGGAGGACTGATCGTTGGCTTGGCACTCCAAGAAACGCTAACCAACTTTTTCGCAGGACTCTACATCCTTCTGACCGGCAAATTCAAGGTTGGCGACTACGTGCAGTTCGACACATACGAAGGCACCGTCGAGGACATCACCTGGCGGACGACGATGCTCCGCCCAGGAACACGGGCAATCATCGTCGTTCCCAACCAGCGCATCGCAAGTTCGGTGCTGACAGTCTATCGTGCTATCGAGTCGCCAATTTTCTTCCGACTTGAGTTTCTCCTCGATCCGTCTGCCGACTTTGTGCGAGCGGAGGCTTCGCTTGCCGATACCCATCGAGCGTTGCTCGAATCTGGAAACGTCCGTGGTCTTGTGGACGAACCACTCCTGGTTCGCTATGGTGACAGTAGCTCGCTTGGCATCCGCTTGATGGTGTGGGTAGCTGTGGAGAACATCAATCTCCTCTGGGAGGCACGAGCTGTGGTCATGCGTACTTTCCTCGAAGCATTGCGCAGAGCGAATATTCCGCTGGTCATCCTCCGGCAGTAGTTTTGCGCCCTGTTTGTCACAAGCTGCATATCCGCGATGGCAAAGGCTATCACACCCCGGCATGTTGACTACGCTGAATGGTACAACGACCTGGTCATCCGCAGCGGACTGGCTGATTACTCGGCTGTGCGTGGCTGCATGATCATCAAGCCGCTCGGCTACGCTCTCTGGGAAAACATGCGGGCAGTCCTCGATCGGATGTTCAAGGAAACCGGGCACGTCAATGCGTACTTCCCCTTGTTCATCCCCAAAAGTTTCCTAAGCCGCGAGGCACAACACGTCGAAGGTTTCGCAAAAGAGTGTGCTGTCGTCACACACCACCGCTTGAAGCTCGCCGACGATGGCAGCGGCGTTGTCGTGGACCCTGACGCAAAACTCGAAGAAGAACTCATCGTCCGCCCGACATCCGAGACGATCATTTGGCACACGTACCGCGATTGGATCCAGAGCTACCGCGATTTGCCGCTCCTGATCAACCAATGGGCAAACGTGGTGCGGTGGGAACTGCGCACCCGTCCGTTTCTGCGTACCGCGGAATTCCTCTGGCAAGAAGGACACACCGCGCATGCCACTCGCCAGGAAGCAATCGCCGAAGCCGAGCGCATGCTCGATGTCTATGCTCGCTTTGCTGAGGAGTACATGGCAATGCCCGTTGTCCGTGGTATCAAAACCCCCTCGGAACGGTTCGCCGGTGCGGAGGAGACCTACTGCATCGAAGCGCTCATGCAGGATGGCAAAGCGCTCCAGGCAGGTACGTCGCACTTTTTGGGGCAGAACTTCGCCAGAGCGTTCGATGTCACGTTCCTCGACCAGAACAACCAGCGGCAGTACGTCTGGGCGACCTCGTGGGGCGTTTCAACGCGGCTCATCGGCGCGCTTGTGATGACGCATTCGGACGACGATGGATTAGTGCTCCCGCCACGCCTTGCGCCACTCCAAGTGGTCATCATCACCATTCCAACAGTCGAAGAGCCGCAGATGACCGTTGCACGCCAGATCGCCGATGCACTTGGCCGGCAGGGCATCAGCGTCGAAATTGACACCGACGACACCAAGCGGGCTGGCTTCAAGTTCGCCGAGTACGAGCTGCGCGGCGTCCCAGTTCGTATCGCGATCGGCAAACGAGACGTCGAACATGGCACCGTCGAAATCGCACGCCGCGATACGAAAGAAAAAGTCACCATCTCTTCCGAGAGCGCGCCGGATTATGTTCGCGCACTGCTGGAGGAGATTCAGCGTTCGTTGCTCGATCGCGCCAAGCGATTTGTCGCCGACAACACGCACTACGTGGATACGTTCGAAGATTTTGAGCGCATCCTCGAGGAACGGGGCGGCTTCGTTATGGCGCACTGGGATGGCACCGCCCAGACCGAAGCGCTCATCAAGGAACGCACGAAAGCGACGATCCGATGCATCCCGCTCAACGCTGAACCCGAAGAAGGGCGCTGCATCGTAACGGGGAAACCCTCGCATCGGCGCGTGCTTTTTGCACGTGCGTACTGACGTTGGCATGCCGCTGGCTGCGGTGCCGTTGAGCGCATGTTTCACCATTGCGCACCGATCCAATGCAGCCGCCCAGTGATGGACTTTTTGTCGTTGGTGATGTCCACGGCTGCCTCTACACGTTCGCCGAGATGCTCAGGCACTGGGACACCGAACGCGAAGTGCTTGTGCAGGTGGGCGACCTCATCAGTGGTGGCGCGCATTCTCCGGAGGTTGTCGCTTTTGCGCGGCAGGTGGCGCGCCAGTATCCCGAGCGCGCAGTGTTTCTCTTGGGTAATCACGAGCAGCGTGCGATCGAGTACTTCGAGCGTCAGGTGCCGAACGAATGGCTGCTGTCGGATGGCAACGACGTCATCGCATCCTACGCCCGGCGAGGATTCTCGCTCGCAGGCGATGTCGAGTGGTTCCGCTCCCTGCCGCTGTTCTGGGAAACCAACGCTGTGTTTGTTTCGCATGCCGGCATTGGCGCAACCGAGGATCCCTACAACCGCCATAACCCTTCCGGTGTGGTCTGGAATCGTGGGCCAGTGCAGAACATCGGCAAACTCCAGATCATCGGCCACGTTCCGGTCGAAGAGCCAAGCTACAGCCGCACCGAGCACTGCTGGCGCATTGATACGAACGCTCGACGAGGGAAGAAGCTCAGCGCGCTCCGTTTGGACGGGGAAGGAAATGTCCTCGAGATCATCAGCCTGCCGGTAAACGCCCGCGATCGCGTGCAGCCAGGCCAGTAGCAGCAGCGTTGCCAGCCCTCCTTCCAATGCATACACTCCGGATAGAATCCAACTTTGACGAAAGGAGCGAGAGACTAATTTCGTGGGAGTTCCCGCGATTGCTTCGACTCCAATGTCCAACGAACGCATCGAACGATCATACCACCGCCAAACGCTCGACGGCAGTGTTTCGCTTCCGGAGGTGCATCGGAGCGTCCAACTCGATGGGCGGCGTGGCTGGAAGCGGCTGGTTGCATTTCTGGGGCCGGCATACTTGGTCAGCGTCGGGTACATGGACCCAGGCAATTGGGCGACCGACTTAGAAGGCGGCGCACGCTTCGGCTACGCGTTGCTCTGGGTGTTGCTGCTGTCGAATCTGATTGCGCTGCTGGTACAAACGCTTGCAGCACGACTTGGAATCGCCAGCGGGCGCGATCTTGCGCAAGCCTGCCGAGAGCAGTATCCGCGACCGATCGCCTACGGGCTTTGGGTACTCGCCGAAGTTGCAATCGCTGCCTGCGACTTGGCAGAGCTACTCGGGACTGCGATTGGGTTGCATCTGCTCTTTGGTATCCCGACGCTTGCGGGTGTGCTCATCACCGGTGCTGATGCGCTCTTGCTGCTGGCAATTCAGCATCTCGGCGTGCGGCGATTCGAAGCATTCATCCTCTCGCTGGTCTTCATCGTTGGAATGTGCTTTCTCGTCGAGCTTGTGCTCGCCCAACCCAGCCCAGCGGAAATTGTGACCGGCTTTGTGCCAGCACTCCCCGATGGAGCGCTCTACGTCGCGCTGGGGATCATCGGTGCGACGGTGATGCCGCACAACCTCTACCTCCACTCTGCGCTCGTCCAAACGCGCGCCTTCGAGCAGACCAGTCAGGGCCGCCGCGAAGCTTGCCGCTACAACTTGGTGGATACAGCAGTTGCGCTCAACGCTGCGTTCTTCGTCAATGCTGCCATCTTAGTCCTTGCTGCCAGCGTCTTCTACACGCGAGGTATCGCGGTGACCGAGCTCGAACAAGCGCACGCGTTACTCGAACCTCTGCTGGGGACGGCACTGGCAAGTACAGCGTTCGCCGTAGCGCTCCTCGCGGCCGGGCAAAGCTCGACACTCACCGGCACACTCGCTGGGCAAATCGTGATGGAAGGCTTCATTCGCTTTCGCATGCGGCCGTTTCTGCGGCGGCTTATTACACGCCTCATCGCAATTGTGCCTGCTGTTGCAGTTCTTGTGACGATGGGCGAAGGCGGAACGTACCAATTGCTCATCCTCAGCCAGGTGATCTTGAGCATCCAGCTGCCGTTTGCGATTATTCCGCTGGTGCACTTTACCTCGTCGCGCGAGCTGATGGGCGAGCATGTCAGTCCACGGTGGGTGCAAGCACTCGGCTGGGTTGCAGCAGCGATCATCGTTGTACTCAACGTCCGGTTGGCAGTTGGCGTCGTGTCCGAATGGCTTGCAGCTGGGAGCGCTGCACTCCAAGTGCTCGTTGTTGCCGGTGCCGCTGCTCTTGCGGCACTGCTGATAGCGACGTTCCTCCTTCCGCTGCTACGCCGCTTGCAACGCAAGCCGCAGCGGAGCTGGCGCGATGTGCTCAGCCGAGTCGAGGCTGCGCTCGAACGCCATCCGCAGTACCGCACCATTGCGGCAGCACTGGCGCACGATGAAAAAGATCCCGCGATCATCCAGCATGCGGTGCGGCTTGCTGAGCAGCATGGCGCCCGAGTTGTGCTCCTCCACATCGTCGAAGGTGCCGTCGGGACGGTGTATCCTGCAGCCTACGATGCCGAAGCACGCGCCGACGAAGAGTACCTCGAGCAGCTTTGCTCCACGATACGAGCGCGTGGCGTTGAGTGCTCAAGCATGATTGGCTATGGGAACGTCCCGCGCGAGCTGGTACGACTGGTCAAAGAATGCGGTGCCGACGTGCTCGTCATGGGCGGGCACCGACACCGCGGATGGAAGGATCTGCTCTTCGGCGCGACAGTTTCCCCCGTGCGTCATGCGCTCGGAATTCCCGTGATCATCGTTTGATTGGTCTTTCGTTCACGTTTTGAGCACGAGCCATGCGTTTTGGATTTCGCCGACCCTCCCTGCGCAAGCGCATCGCCGCCCGCACATCGTGGAAGCGCTACGTCCGGCACTCGCTCGGTCTGAAGATGCCACGTGGCACTGGATGGCTGACAAATCCACGCCGCGCGATGTACAATCGCATCTACAGCCGAACGACGCGTCCGACTTGCCTGGTAGCGATCGTCGCACTTGCTGTGGCAATCGTTGCTGGTAGTGCGGTCGCTGCTGCTCTGTTGCAGTAGATGGGTTGTTGTACCTCTGGTGAGGAGTTCCGATGCTGCGATGGATCATTCTTGCCGCGATTGCAGGTGTGGCTGTGCAGTCGCAGCAGCTTGCTGTGCGCACTGTTGCCACGAATTTGGATACGCCGTGGGAGATTCTCTGGGGGCCGGATGGTTGGCTCTGGGTCACCGAACGCCCAGGGCGGATCAGTCGCATCAACCCCGAAACCGGCGAGCAGCGGACGCTTGCAGTGCTCGCGGACGTGTACGAGCAGGGCGAGAGCGGTTTGCTCGGTATGGCGCTCCACCCAAATTTTGCCGATTCGCCGCATGTGTTCGTTGCATACACCTGGCGGGAAGGATCGCAGATTCTCGAACGGATCGTGCGCTTTACCTACGACGGCTCGACGCTCGGCGACATGCGCATCCTGCTCGATCGCATTCCGGGGGCAACGATCCACGATGGCTGCCGCTTGCTCATTCTGCCTGATCGGACACTGCTGGTAACAACCGGCGATGCGAACGTCGCCTCCCGCGCGCAGGACCTCCAAAGCTTGAGCGGCAAAGTCCTCCGCCTTCGGCTCGATGGAACAATCCCGGAGGATAACCCCTTCCCCGGCAGTCCCGTGTGGTCGCTTGGTCATCGCAACGCCCAAGGGCTTGCCTGGCACGAGGGCATCCTCTACAGCTCCGAACACGGCCCAAATAGCGACGACGAAATCAACATCATCGAGCGCGGCCGGAACTACGGCTGGCCGGATGTGATGGGCTATTGCGACTCTCCCACCGAAGCGGAATTCTGCCGCACGCACGCAGTCGTCGAACCTATCACTGCATGGACGCCGACCGTTGCGCCGTGCGGCCTGGCGTACTACGCTGGCGGGCAGATTCCCCAGTGGGAGAATTCGTTGCTGCTAACAACGCTGAAAGCATCGCGGCTGATTGTCCTCAAGCTCGATTCGACCCGTCGCCGTGTGGTCAGCCAGCAGCAGTACTTGGCTGGCCAGCTCGGTAGGATCCGCTGCGTCTGTGTCTCGCCCGATGGCCGCATTTTCCTTGGAACAAGCAATCGCGACGGACGCGGTTCGCCGCAGCCGAACGATGATCGCATCGTCGAACTGGCAGTGGCAACGAGCGCTGTTCCAGAGCAGCCCACAGGTTCCTGGTGGGTTGCCGTTGGGAGCACTGCACTGGGCAATGTTCTCACGGTACCACTGCCAGAATCAGGTCCACTGCGGCTGGAACTGGCCGATCTCGGTGGGCGGTGGCAACGTACGTGGGATTTCGCCGCTCTTGCATCGGGTGAGCAGCATGTGGAGCTTTCGACGATTGGCTTGCCCAGCGGAGTTTACCTGCTCACCCTTGCTGGGGGAAACCACCCACCACTGCGGCAGTTGGTTATCCTGGCCAACTAACGCCGCTGCGACTCCTCCCGCAGAAGTTGACGGATCGGCTCCAAATGCCGCACAAGAATTGCCAGGCAGATCGCGACAACCGCAAGCTTGAACTCGACAGTAGCAAACGGCTCGAAGTTCGCCGTTGCATGGAGCAACGCACCGGGAGTATTCACGATTAGGATTGCAGTGCCGAGCGTACCGGTGACGTTGCCGACGTGGACGTGCCGGCGGATGGCGTAGTATCCAGTCAGGTACATCACCAGCCACAGCACGAGTGGCAGCGGATTGATCGCCAGCGAGACACCCGCAGCCGGGGCAAGGCCTCGGCCGCCACGCCCTCCGAGAAAGATGCTCCAATTGTGCCCAAGCACCACGGACGTCCCTGCTGCTACTACGCCGAGGAAGCCGCTGGCCAGCATGCGCGCCAGTGCAACTGCCGCCACCGCTTTGCCAACATCGGCGAGTGCAACGAGGATGCCGATCCACGCTTTTCCGGTGACGTCGTAGCTGTTGCGCGCGCCGATGTTCGTGCTCCCTTCATGGCGGAGATCTTTGCCGCTTGCGAGCCGGACGATAATCCACGCTGTGGGGATCGAGCCGAGGAGATACCCACACGCAGCAGCTGCGATGTCCCCGAGCGAAACGCTCATGGCTACTCCCACTCGATCGTCGCAGGTGGCTTGGAGGTGATGTCGTAGCAGACGCGGTTGATGCCGCGCACCTGGCTAGTGATGCGGTTTGCCAGCCGGCCAAGGAGCTGGTGCGGCAGTGGGTACCAATCGGCGGTCATGCCGTCGGTGCTGGTGACAGCGCGCAGCACGCACAGATGCTCGTAGGTACGGCTGTCGCCCATGACCCCGACGGTTTGGATCGGTACAAGAACAGCGAAGGCTTGCCATATCTCGGTGTAAAGTCCGGCAGCGCGGAGTTCTGTGATGAAGATCTCGTCAGCCTGGCGGAGCAGTTCGAGTCGCTCGGGCGTGACCTCGCCGATGATGCGAATCGCAAGCCCAGGGCCGGGGAAAGGGTGCCGCTCCAAAAACCACTCGGGTACTCCGAGCGCACGCCCGATTGCGCGGACCTCGTCTTTGAACAGCTCGCGGAAGGGCTCCACCAGCTGCAAGTTCATCGTCTCGGGCAAGCCGCCGACGTTGTGGTGGGTCTTGATCGTTGCTGAGGGACCTGCAACGCTCTGTGATTCGATGACGTCGGGATAGAGTGTCCCTTGCGCCAGAAATGCAACGTCGGGGAATCGCGCGGCTTCGCGCTCGAACACCTCGATGAACGTATGGCCGATAATCTTCCGCTTCTGTTCGGGATCAGTCACGCCGCGGAGACGCTCCAGAAATAGCTCGCCCGCATGGACGACGGTGATGGGGATGTCGAAATGCTCGCGGAAGAGCTGTTCGATCGTGCGGCTTTCGCCAGCGCGCATCAAACCGGTATCAACGTGGATGCAGTGAAGCTGCTGGCCAATCGCGCGGTGGATCAAGACTGCTGCGACGGTGGAATCTACCCCGCCGCTCAACGCGCAGAGTACGCCGCGCGATCCGACCCGCTGGCGAATCTGCTCGATCGTCGAGGCAATGATGTGTTCGGGCGTCCAGGTGCCACGTGCGCCGGCGATTCGACGAGCGAAGTTTTCGAGCATGCGGGCGCCATCGGCGGTGTGGTGCACTTCTGGGTGGAACTGCAATCCCCAGATGGGGAGCCGCTGGTGGCGGATCGCTGCGTAGGGAGCGTTCTCGGTGTGCGCGATTGGCTCGTAGTCCTCCGGAAGCTGGCTGATGGCGTCGCCATGGCTCATCCAGACGACCGTCGGCGATGGCACACCCTCGAAGAGCGGATCAGTGCGGTCAATGAATAACTCGGCGCGGCCGTACTCCCGGCGTTCGGCGGGGATGACGCTCCCGCCGGCTTGGTAGGCAAGGAGCTGCAAGCCGTAGCAGATTCCGAGCACTGGAACGGCATGGTGCTCTGCGAGCGTGCGGACGTCGAACTCGAGCCGTGGCGCGTCCGGAGCATAGACGCTTGCTGGCCCGCCGGAGAGAATGACCCCGCGCGGTCGAGCTTCCAGCAGTGCATCGAGCGTTGCTGCGGTGCATGGGACGATCTCGGCATAGACGCCGCACTCGCGGATGCGTCGCGCGATGAGCTGCGTTACCTGCGAACCGAAGTCAATGATGAGAATGCGCTCGTGCGTTGTCATTGGTCAGCGCTGGAGTAGGGAAGCGCAAAGTTACGGCAGGCAATGGAGGCGTCTGCGCGACGCTTCAAGCAGCTCTTTCTGCGTGCCGATAATCCCACGTAGTCAGCTGACATCCGCAGCAGTTCTCGATGGAGCGCATCACCATTACCGTAGCATGCAGCGAGCACGACTACCGCGGTGCTGAGCGGCTCCGCTTTGCCGATCCATTGCTCGAACAAGAATTCCAGCGGGAGTACTTCCACCCCAAAGCATACGACTTCATCAGCACCTGGGGACTGCTGCCAGGTGTCGCAATCCTGCTTGGATTTGGTGCGCTCGATGTGGTGAGCATCTCGGCAAATCAGGGAGTCGTTGCTGCGCTGCGGTTCCTCGAAATTTTGCCTCTTGTCCTCCTGTGGCTGTTTCGGAAGCATCCGCTCATCGTCCGCGGGCTGCGGGGACTCTACACGCTCTACCTGTGGTGGCTTGGAACGAGTGTGCTGCTGATCATCGCCGCAGTGCCACCGGCAGATCCAGTGCACCGCGCGTACGTCGTTTCGCTCCCAATGGTTGTGCTGACGATGTTCATTGCGAAACCATATTGGCGTCTTGCGCTCACGTGTGCGGCATTGCTCGCAGTCGAGTATGCGTTGCTCGTTTTTGGGATGGGTGTTGATCCGCTCCTGCTCGGCGGTGACTGGAGAGGTGTCGCTGGTGTCGAGCTTGTGCTGCTGTCGGCGCTCACAATCGGTGCGATTACGTGTTACGTCATCGAGACTGGCGAACGCCGCGAATTTGTCGCTCAGCACATCTTGCGTGAAGCCAGAGCATGCTTGGCTGCGCAGAAAGAGGAGCTGGCCGATACGCTCAGCTCGTTGGAAGTCGCCAACGAAGAACTACGACGCTTAGCCAGAGAGCGGAGCGAGCTCGCGGCAATCGCTGCCCACGATTTGAAAAATCCGCTGGCGGGAATCAAGCTCCAGCTGGAGCTGCTCCAGCGCTACAGTCGCCGTATGTCACCCCAGCAGTTCGAAGCAACGCTCCAGACGATGACCGACGCTGCCGAACGCATGCTCTCGATCATCAGCACATTTCTCGATCACCACGCTATTGAAACGGGAAATTTCAACGTCGTCCGTTCGACGTTCGATCTCGGCGAGGTTCTCGCTGCCGCGATCAAGCACCTCCAACCGCGGAGCGCTGCCAAAGGAATCACGCTCCGCTTCGAGCGTCAGACGGCGATGGTGCTTGCCGATCCGAACCTGGTGCTCCACGTTGCGGAAAACCTCATCTCGAATGCCATCAAGTTTTCTCCACTCAATTCGACCGTCGAGGTATTCCTGGCAGGTTGCAGCGACGGTATGGTTACGTTCGGCGTCCGCGACCGAGGGCCTGGTCTGACCGAAAGCGATCGGGCAAAGCTCTTCGGAGCATTCCAACGACTCTCGGCAAAACCAACTGGCGGGGAAAGCTCCACTGGGCTTGGGCTTTCGATTACCAAGCGAATGGTCGAAGCGATGGGCGGCCGCATCTGGTGCGAATCGGAGCCTGGCAATGGCGCGACGTTTTTTCGTAGCGCTGCCAGCAGCGAGTGAACAATCATCCGACGGCACTGATGCTCTGCTGCCTGCGAGTGTAGAAGCGAACCCGCAGTGCGACTCCGTGCAGAGTTCGGTTCCTGATCGTGTGCTCGCTCGCTAATCGAACAGAGAGCAACGTTTAGCCTGGCAAGCGGAGGCTGCAGTCGAGCCGAACCGAGCGCCGCATGCCGAGGTGGGTGCTGCCAAAGGTGGACTCGAACTTGTAGAGGTACGGCGTATCGAAGATGTTGATGACCGTCAGCCCGACCGAGAGTGGCACTCGCAACACTGACTGCAGGTCGTAGCGCAGCATCGCGTCGAACGTCGCATGCGGCTTGACGCGACGATCGGGCGATCCGGGCATTTCAGGTTCCAGGTCGAGCAGGTCAATGACATCGTCGTGATAGCCACGGCGTTGAAGCTCTGCGCGGGATTGCTCAGCGGTCAGCAGAGGCTGGCCGTTCGGCCCAGTCAGGTCGAAGGGCAACCCAGAATCGAAGCGGCCGCTGAGTACCGCTGTCAAGTCTGGCGTTACAGCATACCGCAGGGTAAAGGCAGCAGTCAACAGTTGGTCATGCTCAGTAGGGAAGCTATCCTCGCCGCGGAAGGGATTGGCATACGTAGCCCCTTCTTCGCCGACGACCAGCCCTGCGGCAAAGGGCGAGCTTCCATCGGTTGGAATCAGACCGCGCGAAACGCTGGTGCCGATCCATGCAAAACCCGATAGTCCGTGCCACTCGTGGAGGCGGAGTCGAATCTCTCCTCCAGCAACGATTCCCTCTTTGAGGTTGGCGGGGAAGATGATTCCTGAATTGCTCAGCTCGACTTCGACTAAAAAGTTGCGCAGGAGTTTTGCATAGCCGCACACATCCACTTCCACTGCTGCACTGGGACGGTATGTTGCGCCAAGCTCGAACGCATGTCCGCGTTCAGCACGGACGACCGATGGAATGTCGCCTTGGATGCTGCCAGCGAACTGTCGCGCTTGGTCGGAGCTGGAGACCAAGTAGTTCTCCAGTGGTGGTGGCAAAAACAGGTGCCCGTAGGAAGCCCGGAGCGAGAGATTGTCCGCCAGTGCATACGAAACGCCAAGGCGCGGCGACAGCGCCCATTCGGTTGCTCGGAAGCGGTAGTAATCCGCGCGAAGTCCAATGCGCAGTGTCCATCGTTCCCACGTGACAGCATCGCTGACAAACGCACCAACCCGACCGAGCGTGGCTGTCTGGTCCACCACGAACGGATGCCCGCCACGTGTGAGGTCGTAGGGAGCAAAGCGGCTGTCGCCACCGGTGCTATCGGAGGTAGAAACAGCAGGATTGGTTACTGCAAACGAGAGGTACTCGCTCGTCGGAGTTACGTCCCCATTGATCCCGGCGCTCAGTGTGTGTACTGCCCCAGCCAGAGATGCCGTTTGGGTGTACTGTGCTTGGACGCCGTAGGTTCGATACTGCCGCCGACTGCCGATGAAGAACTTTTCGTTGTCCATAATGGCACGAGCGTACTGCGTAGAATCGAGCGTCACCAGTCCGCTGCTAGTCAGCTCCGCATGTGCGCGGCGTGTGTAGAGGGCAACGCTCGCGACTGCGGCGGTATCGAGCTGCGCTGTTGCGCGGAGTCCGAGCATGTCGTCGTCGAGTTGGTGACGCTGATCCTGTGTCGAGGTAGGATGCTGGTTGGGAATAGCGTAGCGTGTTGCATTGACCATGCCGAGTGCGGTAATCTCCAGCCGCTGGTTCGGGGCGATCGTGAGCTTTGCAAGGATGCTCTGCGCAGTTGCGTCGTCGTGTGTGATCGGACCGCTGCTGATGGGATCGAGGAAACGGTCGGTGCGCATCGCAGTGCCGCCAAGGTAAAGTCCGACGTTCGATCCAAGCTGCCCGAGTGCTTCTACCATCGCTTCGCGGCTGGCATAGGAGCCGACGCTCGCTGCGCCGTGTATCGAGAGCGGTTGTCCCAGTCCGGATTTCGTCGTGATTGTCACGATGCCATCGGCGTTGTACTCTGCGCCAATTCCGCCGGTGAGAACATCAATCGAGCGTGCTGTTGCCGCATTGAACAAGCTCGAATAGACACGCGTCATGTTGCCCGTAATTGGAATGCCATCGAGGACGTAGTGGAGCTGTGCGCTTTCTCCGCGAATGTGGAGCCGCCCATCTTCATCCGGAACCACACCGGGGGTGTTCATCAGCACTGCCTCGATTGCCCGCTGCCCCATCGGAGTTGGGAGGAGCGTGCGATCCTCTTCGCTGAAAAACCAATGAGTGGTTGTTTGGCCGGAGCTGCTTGGTTCCTGCCATGGTGGAGATTCCACAGCAATTGGCTGAGCAGTGTAGCTCCGCAGCGTGTCGAGTTCGATCCAGACCGGGATCGCCGAGCGGACAGCGATACGCGCTACGATCGGTATCCTCGCACCCTCGAAGACCTGCAGGTCGTAGCTGCCGAATGGGACGCCATGGAAAGCAAAGTTCCCGCTACTATCGGCTGTGGTTGTAGCAATCGGTGCGCCGCTGGAGACCTCCCGCAGGACAAGCCGCAGCCGCAATGATCGTGCCTGGGAGCCTCCAAGCCGCACCGTACCACGAACGGAGCTGCTATGGACTTGGGCACCAAGCAGCAGAGGAATCAACATTGCAAGGCAACACACACTCAATGTTCGAGCGAGCATAGCAAACTTCAACGCTAGGGTGAAACATCACTGCTTTGCATGAGAAGCGAAAAACTCCCAAATGACATCGCTGGCGTCAATCGCGGTTGGTGGCTTGTCGAGCAGCAGGCTGAGCCGCTTGCCACCCGGCCATGCATGACCGCCGTGAGCAATGAGCATCAAGACGACGGCGACGTGTTGATCTGCAGTGGTGTATGTGTATGTTGTCACTGCATCGCTTGTGGTGACTGTCGGGGATGGGATACACCTGTTGTGCTTGACCCAAAACGCGATCGTTTGTTCAACGGGAGTTTTCGGCGTTTTGTCGAGCGCTTTCGGACCCACGCCACCTGCGAGTGGGACGTACTGGTCGTCTGTGCCGTGAATATGGATGACTGAGACCGGTGCAGTTGGATGGCATTCGACCATCTGGGTACCAGCAACGACACCAATGGCTGCGAGAACATCGCTGAGCTGGCAGGCGAGCCGGTATGCCATCATGCCGCCGTTGGAGATCCCTGTTGCGAAAATCCGTCGGCGGTCTATCGGGTACTGATGCGCGATCGTATCGAGCATCGCATGGATGAAGCCGACGTCATCGGTGCCAGTTCGGGCAGCATAGCCACAGCAACTGCCCGCATTCCACGTGTACATGCCGCGACCTTGTGCATCGAGGAGCGGATGCGCTGGTCCTGATCCGTTCGGATAAGCAACGATGAACCCTTCGCGGTCTGCAATGGCATCGAAGCCGGTTTGCTCGGCGGCATTCCAGGCGTTCCCGCCACCGCCGTGGAGAACGATCACCAGTGGAACGTGCGCATTGCTGGCCATCGTCGGTGGAAGGTGCAACCGGTAACTCCGCATTCGTCCGTCGAAGCGAATCGTTTCGAGCGTAGTGCGGGTGTCTGCTGCTCTGCTTGAGAGTACAAGCAACGCCACTGCAAGCACTGCGCTCCAGAAGGAGGGAATGGTTGCAGCACAAGGGTTCATTAGCGTCTCAGCCTCGGACCATTCAGAGTGGGCGAGTCTCCTTGCGTGGCGATTTCATGGTCTGCCAGCAGCGGGTGCTCGTTATTTGACAAATGTTGGGCAAAAATACGCGCGGGGAGATGCCCCAAATGCAAGGCAGATGCTGCTTTGACTTGGTAATTTGGCAGCATGATCGTGTGGCATAGCGCCCTTTGGGCAATCCTCCGCAAAGAAGTGCTCAGTCTCCGCCGCACTCGCCATTGGGTGGCGGCGGAAGCGTACTTTGTCGTCGGGGCGGTGCTTGTGGTGCTCTTTGCATTCCCGCCGCTGGCGCTCGATGCGGACGTTCGCGCAGGGTTGGTGTGGGTGGTGCTCTACTTTGCTGCGATGATGACCGTTGCCCGCTCCTACACGCTCGAGCAGGATCGCGGGACGTTGCTCTACCTGATGCACACAGCGCCGAGCGATGCGGTCTATTGGGGCAAGCTCGCAAGCGCAATCGTCTGGGTGATGGCGGTCGGTTTGAGCCAATGGCTCCTTATGACACTGGCGGGGTTGATTCCCTTCGCGGTGGCTGTTGCGGTCGCGATGCTCGCCGGCTGCGCTGCGATCGGCGGCGCAACCTCGCTGCTGGCAGCGATCGTCGCGGCGACGCAGATGCGCGGCTGGGTGTTCGCGGCCATTGCGTTCCCGATCGTGCTGCCGATTTTGTTCCTCGGGGTGGAGTCAGTTGCGACAGCGCTTGCTGGCGGCGGTTTTGGCGCGATTGCACCTGAGCTTGGAATCATGCTGCTCTACATGCTCATGGTCAGCATCGTTGCGTGGTGGCTATTCCCCTTCGTGTGGAGCCAGAGCTGATGGAGTTGCAGCGGCGGCTGACGGTGGCGCACGCTACGGCGCTCAACGTCATTGACATGGTCGGCATCGGGCCGTTCATCGTCATGTCCTCGGTGATGGCGGCAATGGGCGGGCCGCACGCGGTGCTGGCATGGATTATCGGTGCGCTGCTGGCCTACGCCGATGCGATGGTATGGGCAGAGCTTGGCGCTGCATTCCCAGAAGCAGGCGGTAGCTATGCGTTCCTGCGCGCGCTCTATGGCCCAGAGCGTTGGGGTCGTGTGATGGCGTTTCTGTTCATCTGGCAGACGGTGTTCCAGTCGTCGTTTGTTGTCGCCTCTGGCGCGATTGGCTTTACCAACTACGTGCAGTACCTTGTGCCGCTGTCGGGAGGGTGGGAGAGGAAAGCTGTTGCTGCAGCGGTCATTGTGCTCATCGTCGCAGCGCTCTATCGGCGGATCGAAACGATCGGCAGAATTTCACTGGGGTTGGGAGTTGTGGTCATCGGCACGCTCGTGTGGGTCATCGTTGCGGGTGTTGTTGGCGGCAATTGGTCGTTCCTCGGCGACATTCCCAACTCGATCGGCTACCTCGGTGGGTTGGGCGAGGCAATGCAGAGCAGCGTCTATGCGATTTTGGGGTACTACAACGTCTGCCATTTGGGCGCGGAAGTCGTCGAGCCGGAGAAAACCATCCCACGGAGCATGTTCGCTTCGATTGCGATTGTGACCACGCTCTACGTCGCGATGCAGCTTTCGGTCGAGAGTCTTGTCGGCTGGAGGGAGGCGCGGCCGGATCAATTCATCGTCAGCATGGCGATCGAGCGAGTCTGGGGGCAGAGCGCCGCGGTGATCGCGACCGTCCTCGTGCTCATCGTTGCGCTCAGCTCGCTCTACTCGGTTGTGCTGGGGTACTCGCGCATTCCATACGCAGCAGCTCGCGATGGGAACTTCTTCCGCTTTTTTGCGCAGCTCCATCCGACAAAGAATTTCCCGCACGTGGCGCTGCTTGCAATTGGCGGCATGTCCGTCGTCCTGGTGCTGGTGTTCGATGGGCTGCGCATGGTTGTGGCAAGTATCCTCACGCTCCGCATCCTCGTTCAGTTTGTCGGGCAAGCAGTCGGCTTGCTGCTCTATCACCGACGCAACCGGCAGGCCCGGTTTCCCTTCCGCATGGCGTTTTATCCACTGCCGGCGATCGTGGCAATTGGGCTGTGGGTATGGCTGTTCGTGGTGCGTCCGCCCGCGGCAATTGCAACGGGTCTCGGTGTGCTCGCAGTGGGAGTGGGTGTCTATTTTCTCGTGGCACGGCTCAATGGCTGGTTCCCGTTCGACGGTCGCGCCGAGCGCTCACCAATGAGTGACCTGCGATGAATGTCGTCAAGATCGGTGGCTCCACGCTTCGCACTGCGGAAGATTTCGAGCATCTGGCCGCGCGTCTGGCTGCACATCACCCGCCACCGGCGGTAGTGGTCGTCTCTGCGCTGCCGATGGTGACGCGGCAGCTCGAGCAGGCCGCGCGCCTTGCCGAGCAACGCCAACTACCGGAGGCGCTCGCGGTGCTCGGTCGTATCATGCGTCACCACGAGGAGCTTGCGGGCGTGGTGCTCAGCGACTCGGCAATACGCCAGGCGCTTGCGATGCTCGCCAGTGAACTGCAGCAGCGGACCGAGCGGCTGCTGCGCGGAGTGTCGCTCACTGGCGAACTGACCCCGCGCACCCTCGATCGCATCGTGAGTGTCGGCGAAAAGTTAGCGCTTCACTTGCTACACCATGCTCTCTCGCAGCGCGGGCTGTCGGTAGCTACTCTTCCCGCTTCCGAGCTGATCGTGACCGATGCAACGTTCGGCAATGCCGCACCGCTGGAGGATGCCATCGCCGAGCGTGTCCGGCAACGACTGCTGCCAACGTTCGATCGTGCAGACTACATCCTCACCGAAGGCTTCGTCGGTGCGACGCTCGAGGGAGAGACGACGACGATGGGGAAAGAAAGCTCGACGCTGACGGCAGCCTTGCTTGCTCGGCAGCTGAACGCACGCGAACTAGTGCTCTATACACCGGTGCCGGGGATTTTCACTGCTGATCCAATGGAGGTTGCCTCCGCTCGGCGGATAGATCATCTCCACTACGACGATGCCGAGCGTCTTGCCCGTGCTGGGCTGAAGCTGCTTTTCCCCACAATGATTGCGCCGCTTCGTGCGGCGACGAGCAGGCTCCGCATTACCGCACTCGATGCTTCGAGTAACGAAGGAACGCAGATTGATGCCGAACAGGAAGATGGGGACAGTCCGTTCGTTGTCATGTGTGATGTGCTCGAGTGCGTCCAGCTGGCCAGGAGCGAGAAGACTCACCTTCTGGAGCACCCACCGAGCCGGACGATCGTTTCAGCGGTCGAGTTCGGAGGAAATGCTTTCCTTGTGGGCGAACCTGGAGCACTCTCGGGCTACCGTCACCATGCTTCGGTGCATCAGTGCCAGTACGTCCGGGTCTGGGCGCGATGGAAGGCGCAGTCTCGGCGCTCGGATCTTGTGCGCCACGTTGCAGAAATCGCTGGCATCGAAGTGATGGCTGTCTCGTTTACCGAGCGGGACGTTCTCGCTTGTGCGATTACTTCGTCGTCTGCCCCAGTGCTGCCAGCGCTGCACGAGGTGTTGCTGCGCCTGTTGGAGTAAGGCGCCGCGCTTCCAGCCAGTGTGCGAGCGAAAGCCAGCCAATCCCGCCGAAGCCGAGCAGAAACAGAAGCTGGAAAGGAAGCGCTGCCAGCTCCCCATACGAGAGCGAGATGAAAATGCTTGCCAGAAAGTACACGCCTACGAGCAGCTCCAGCACTACCGAACCGCGAAGGCGCGTGCGAGCGTACTTGCGCGTCCGCCAATCGTCGGTCGTCGAGAGGATGCGATACTTCGGTGTGCGTGTAAACTCCGAGCGTTTGCCGAGGAGCGCTTCGAGGACCGCCTTTGTGTTGTTGATGGCAAGCCCCATGCTTCCCGCCATAAAGAGCGGGAAGAGCAACACCCGTCGCTGCCAATCCTCGTGGATGGTGCGTTGAGAGTAAAGGTAGAACAGGAACGTGCCGATCGAGGCAATGACGAAGATGGACATCAGCGTAAAGAGCTCGTCGTAACCGCCGACGAGGTTCTTGATAAGCACCATCGGTAAGTTCAGCAGCGCGACGACGAGGATGAACGGGAAGACAATGTTGCTGGTCAAGTGCGCTGTTGCTTCGAGTTTGACGCGCAGGGGCAACCGCGCACGCCACACTGCGGGGAGGAGCTTTTTGGCAACTTCGACAGCACCCTTGGTCCAGCGGAACTGCTGCGATTTGAGTGCATTGATGTCCGCTGGGAGCTCTGCTGGCGAGGTCACATCCGCCAAGAACACAAAGCGCCAGCCTCGAAGTTGCGCGCGGTAGCTCAAGTCGAGATCTTCTGCGAGTGTGTCGCTGTGCCAGTTGCCTGCATCTTCGATGCACGTGCGACGCCAGATGCCAGCAGTGCCGTTGAAGTTGATGAAAAAGCCTGCTTTGTAACGCACCTGCTGCTCAATGACAAAATGCCCGTCGAGCGCAAGTGCCTGCGCTTGCGTCAGCAACGAGTAGTTTTCGTTGAGGTGCTCCCAGCGTGTTTGCACCATTCCGACTCGTGGATCGGCAAAGAACGGGAGCGTCCGCTTGAGAAAATCTGGCTTTGGAACAAAGTCTGCGTCGAAGATTGCGATGAATTCCCCGCGTGCCATGGCTAAGCCGTGACGCAGTGCTCCCGCCTTATAGCCAGTGCGCTCGGTGCGGTGGATGTAGCTAATGTCGAAGCCTTGCTGGCGATAGTACTCGACGCGTCGCTGCGCGATGTGCTGCGTTTCGTCGGTAGAGTCGTCGAGCACCTGGATTTCGAGCTTGTTGCGTGGGTAGTCCAGTTGGGTGACTGCATCGAGCAAGCGTTCGACGACGTACACCTCGTTGTAGATCGGAAGCTGCACTGTCACCACCGGGAGCGGATCGAGTGTTTCTCCTGGTGGTGTGGGGGACTGCGATGCAGTGCGGCGGTAGTAGTAGAGCATCACCAAGCTATGAACCCCAAACGCAAAGAGCACAACGAGCGACGCAACGTAGACTGCGACGACCAGGTCTGCAATGTCTTCGAGGAAGAGCATAGATAACTGCTGGAACGTTCACCAATCACTGACGACCGCCAAGAGCACATCGGCGGTGATTTGTTCGAGCGCAGTGCGAATCGCTTGGTCGCGGGCGGTGGCAGCCTGCGCAATTGGGAAGAACTGTTCGCTGGTGAACGTGCGGCGGAAAATGGTGCGCCCTTTGACGGCGTCGAAGTACTCGACCTCGAGACTGACGCGCAGTTTCCGCTCGCGTTCGATTTCGCCTGGCCGCAGCGTAACAGGCTCTTCCGTTATGCTTGTGATTGCAGCTCGAAGCTCAGCGTCGCCGTCGCGATCGACAAGTTGCAGTGTGTTATCGTTGCGAAAGCGCTCGATGAGCAGCTGAGTGGCGACTTCTCGCCAGATGGGTTGCCCAAAGCTGCTGCGGTCGGCAACTGTTGCGATCGCGATGGTCTTCAAATGCGGCGGCACGCTGCCACCAGTGAACGAATAGCACCCACCAGCGATGAGCACTACGCTCAACAGCAAACTTACCAGGCAAATCCTAAGCTGGCAATGACAACACAATGAAAACTTTGTCATCACGTGCACAACCCTCTACGTACGGAAGAGCGATTGGTCCTGTAGAAAGGGATTCGATCGGCGTTCCTGTCCGATCGTCGTTGCCTCCAGGTGGCCAGGGTAGCAGACGTAGTCATCGGGCAGCGAGAGTAGCTCGCGACGAATCGAGGCGATGAGCTGATCGTAATCCCCGCCGGGAAGATCGGTTCGCCCAATACTGCCCGCAAAGAGGGTGTCGCCGCAAAAGACTACCCGCGCACTGTGCTCGATGAAGACGACGCTCCCTTCCGTGTGACCGGGGACGTGGCGTACCTCGAAGCGGAGCGCGCCAAGTGCGAGCACGTCGCCATGGTGCACGTAGCCGCCGATCTCGACAGCTTCCAAGTGCAACGGGAGCGGGAAGGCTGTGTGTGCGTTCGGATCGCGGAGCCGGTACGCATCGAGCGGATGGACGAGCACAGGAATGCCAAGCATCGCCGCAAGTGCCGCTGCATCGGCTGTATGATCCCAGTGCGTGTGGGTCAGCCAGAGTGCCTGCGCTGCGACGCCTACTTCTTTGAGACGGCTGCAGTACCATTGCGCTGAATCCATCGGCGCATCAATGAGCACTGCAAGCTTTGCGTGCAAATCGGCGACCAGATATGCATTCGTTGCAACTGGGCCGGCAGCGATTGTTTCCAGGTGGAGCATGTTCTACGCAGTGGAAAAGTGAGTGTTCGCGTCTGCATAGCTGAGCAGGTGCGCTCGGAGCCGCGCATGCTCGGGGCGGCGCAAATGTGGATCGTGCTCGAGCAGTCTCACCGCGTCCTGGCGTGCTTGGGCGATGATTTCGGCGTCGCTTGCCAAATCCACAAAGCGAAATTCCGGCATCCCGGCTTGGCGAGTGCCGAGCATATCGCCCGGTCCACGCAGGCGCATATCGGCTTCGGCGATCAAAAAACCGTTGGTGGTTTGCGCCATCGTCCGGAGGCGGACGACTGCCGGCGGCTCGTCATCCCGCGGTGGGCTCTGGACCATCAGAGCAAGTGCAGGCTCGGTGATGAGCAAACACGTAGCAGGCGCAGTGCCACGTCCGACGCGCCCTCGAAGCTGGTGGAGCTGGGCAAGCCCAAAGCGCTCGGCATGCTCGATGAGCATCACGGTGGCGTTGGGAACGTCAATGCCAACTTCGATGACGGTTGTAGCAACTAAAATGTCGTAGTCCCCGGCGGCGAAGCGCTCCATCACGTGTTCTTTTTCGTTCCAGCTCATCTGGCCGTGGACGAGTGCGAGCCGCTCAGTGGGAAACTGCTCGCGTGCAAGCCGCTCGAACTCAGCGCTCGCTGCTTTGAGTTGGACGCGTTCGGATTCCTCGACGAGAGGATAGACGATGAACGCTTGCCGGCGAGCGCGGACTTCGGTGCGAATGATCTCGTAGGCGCGGTCGAGTTGGTCGTGCCCGAGCACGAGCGTCCGGACGGGCTGGCGTCCTGCGGGGAGTTCATCGAGCGTTGTGACGTCGAGGTCGCCGTAGAGCGTCATCGTCAGCGTGCGCGGAATGGGCGTTGCGCTCATCACGAGCACGTGCGGCTGGAGTCGTTCCGGATGTGAGGTGCTGGCAAGCTGTTCGAGCCGTGCTCGCTGGACGACACCGAAGCGATGTTGCTCGTCAATGACGACTAATCCGACGCGGTGGTACCGCTGCTGGTCCCCTGCGGCGGATTCTGCAAAGAGCGCGTGGGTGCCGACGACAATCTGCGCTTGGCCAGTAGCGATGGCGCCAGCAGTTGCACGCCGCTCGGCTGGCGATTGGCTGCCGACGAGCTTGACGACCTCGAGATCGAGTGTGCTGGTCAATCGCCGAATTGTCCGCCAATGCTGCTCCGCGAGCACTTCGGTGGGAACAGCCAGCAGCGATTGATACCCTGCATCAGCAGTTGCGAGCATTGCAGCGAGCGCCACGAGCGTTTTCCCCGCGCCGACATCGCCCTGCAAGAGGCGATGCATCGGACGGCCGCTTGCCAAATCGGCGGCGATTGCTTCGATGGCGCGCCGTTGCGCGCTGGTGAGCGTGAATGGGAGCGTGCGGCAGAGCTGCTCCCAGCGTGGACTTGCTGCTGCGATCACAGGAGCCGGGCTCCTGCGCTTGCGCTGCCGTCCGATCGCGAGCAACAACTCAAAAAGGAAAATCTCTTGGTACTTCATGCGCTGTTGGGCGCGTTCGAGCGCCTGGTGGCTAGTCGGGAAGTGCAGATGTTCGAGTGTTTCCTGGAGGGGTGGGAGCATACGCTCCTGGCGGAGCGACAGCGGCAGGGGATCAGCAATGACCGAGTGGACGCTCTCGAGTGCAGTGCGAACAAGCCGCCGGAGCGCGCTATGCGTAATGCCGCGCGATCGCATCTGCTCGCTCAGTCGGTAGAGCGGCAGAATCCCTTGGGCGAGCGCTGCATCGTCGTCGTCTTCGACTGGTTCGACCTGTGGGTGAGTAAACGTCACGCGGTGCAGACGATCGAGCTCAGGAACTCCAGTGACGATGTACCGTTTGCCGACGCTCAGCGCGCGCCGGTAGTACTGGTGCCCATTCCAGAAGTGGAGCGCGCCATATGCGCCAGTATCGTCGCGAATGATTGCTTCGAGCAGCGTCCGCTGCGATCGAAAGCGCTTTTCGACGATGCGCTCGATGGTGACGATGATGCTCACTTCTCTGCGGAGAACGCTGACAGACTCGCGCTCGCGAGCAAAGAGCATCGGCATCAGCATCGGCTCGGCGATCGAGCGAAGCGAACGCTGCGTAGTCCGCTCGATGTAGGCGCGCGGAACGTAGTAGAGCAAGTCCTCGATGGTCCGCACACCGGCTGCCGCCAACACCTCGGCACGTCGTGGTCCGACGCCCTTGAGGTATTGGACCGGCATCTGGAGCGGAGAATCTTCTTTCATCGAGCGACGCACTCTCGGAGTGGAACATTCGTCATAGCGCCCTTGTTCACCACAGGCTTTCGAACGATGCAGCTTCGCTCGGACATCCGCAACGTTGCAATCATCGCACACGTTGACCACGGCAAGACGACGCTCGTGGACCAAATCTTGCGCCAAGCAGGACTCTTCCGCGATGGACAGGTTCTTGCCGAGCGCATGCTCGACTCCAATGCGCTCGAGCGCGAAAAGGGCATTACCATCATGGCGAAAAATACCGCAGTCGAGTGGAATGGCGTCACGATCAACATCGTGGATACGCCGGGCCACGCCGATTTCGGTGGCGAAGTCGAGCGTGCGCTCTCGATGGTAGATGGCGTCCTCGTCTTGGTGGATGCTGCCGAAGGTCCGCTTCCACAGACGAAGTTCGTTGTGCGCAAGGCAATCGAGCGGCAACTGCCGGCGATTATCGTCATCAACAAGATCGATCGCAGCGATGCGCGCCCACGCGAAGTGCTCGATCAGGTGCACGAGCTCTTCCTGGCGCTCGGTGCGGGATTAGAAGCGCTCGATATGCCGGTCCTCTACGCTGTCGGGCGCGATGGTGTTGCATCGTGGCGGCTCGATGAGCCGGGCGCAAACTTGGTTCCGCTCTTCGAAGCGATCCTCGAACACATCCCGCCGCCAGTGCATCAGCCAGACGAGCCGTTCCAGATGATTGTCTCGGCGCTCGATTGGAACGACTACGTCGGGCGTCTTGCCATTGGGCGCATCCACCGCGGACGCATCCGTGTCGGTGATCAAGCGGTCCTGCTTTCGACCGACGGCAGCAGCATGCCGCTGCGGATAACGAAGCTGATGGCGTTCCGCGGGCTGGAGCGCGTCGAGATTGAGCAGGCAGAAGCAGGCGACATCATCTGTCTGGCGGGAATCGAAACTGTCCGCATTGGCGATACCATCGCAGCAGCAGAGCGACCAGAACCGCTGCCGCCAGTGGTTGTCGAGGAGCCGACCGTTGCGATGCAGTTCATGGTGAATACCTCACCGCTGGCGGGGAAGGAAGGAAAGTTCGTTACGACGCCGAAGCTGCGCGATCGGCTCTGGCGCGAGCTTCGGACGAATGTCTCGCTCCGCATCGAGGAAACCGATCAACCAGATGTGTTCCGTGTGCTCGGTCGTGGGGAGCTGCAAATGGCAGTGCTCATCGAAACGATGCGCCGCGAAGGGTACGAACTTGCCGTCTCGCAACCGGAGATTCTCTTCCAGCGTGATACCAAAGGCAAACTGCTCGAGCCGATCGAGCATGTGGTCATTGACGTGCCGGCAGAGTTTAGCGGCAGCGTGATCGAGTCGCTCGGGCGTCGGCGCGGAGAGATGCTTGCCATGCTGCCTATCGGCGATGCAGTCCGCTTGGAGTTCAGCGTTCCTGCGCGTGGGTTGCTTGGCTTCCGCACTGAGTTTATGACGCTCACGCGCGGAGAAGGCGTTCTGCACCACACCTTCGCTGGCTACGAGCCGTACCGCGGGGACATCGCACGCCGAACGCGTGGCAGTTTGGTTGCGCTCGAAGATGGCATCGCCACAGCCTATGCGCTCGAAAGCATCCAGGAGCGCGGAGTGCTCTTCATTTCTCCGGGCGAACGCGTCTATGAAGGCATGGTCATCGGCGAGCACGCCCGAGAAGGCGACCTGGTCGTCAACCCCTGCAAAGCGAAACATCTGACCAACATGCGCTCGAGTGGCTCTGAAGGGCTAGTGCGGCTTGCGCCACCACGCACGATGACACTGGAGCAGTATTTGGAATTTCTCAACGACGACGAGCTGCTCGAAGTCACGCCGCTCTCGCTCCGTATTCGCAAACGGATTCTGAACACCAACGAACGCCAGCGCCATCAAAAGCGCAGCCGTGCGGTGGCGGAAAGTATGGCGTAATTTGCGGCTGACCAAATTTCACAAACTGAAGGCATAGCATGCGTCTTGTTTCCATCGGCAGTGTCTGTGCGCTGCTCCTTACAGCGAACCTTCTCGCCCAAGCGCCGCCGAAGCGCTCCCAACAGCAACCTGTGCGGACCCAGCAGGCAGCTCTCTACCGACTTCAGCCGACGCAGGGAGTACCGTACACGTTCGACAACACTGTCCATATTACACAGACACTCCACGTGATGGACGTCGAGCAGCCGATTCAATCGAAGGTTACGATGCGGCAGGAGGTAGTGCCCACAAGCGTTAGTGATTCGATCGTCCAGCTTGTTCTCCGCCAGCGTGGGGTACAACTTGAGCTGAGCGGCCTTGCGCAGATGGGGGCGAGTGATTCGACGATGTCGCTGCCGGAGTTGGAAGCGCTGGAAACGCACATGGAGTGTACCCGGCTCGGCAAAGTTGTCCGGCAATCAATCGTTGCAACCGACAGTAGCGCTGCTGCCTCGAGCATCCGTCGCCAAGCAATTGAGCAGCTCACTGGCGGTGGCGTGCGCGTACAGTTCCTCATCGAGTTTCCCGATGATCCGCTCCGTCCGGGGATGCAATGGACGCGTGCCTCGAGCGACACCATCGAAATGGGTATCGCAAACCAGCGGATTGTGACAACGATGGAGTTGCGTTATACCTACTCGGGAATGCTTGATACCCTTGGGCGGCGGTGTTTAGTTGTGCAGGTCGAATCGGTACGCTACCTCTTGAGCGGAACTGCTGAGCAGATGGGCATGACGATGGGAATTAGCGGCGACGGTGTCCTCCGCGCTCGCTACCTGATCGAACAAGCCACGGGATTGCCGCTCCTGATCGAGACAGCTGCGCAGATTGATCAGCGCATGACCCTCTACGACCAAGGCAATACAGTCGTGCCGATGAACATTGATGTCCAAGGGCGAATGGTACGCCGTCTCTGATGCGCTGGGTGTTCCTCGTTCTGACGTTCATGCTCACTGCCCCACTGTGTGGATGGGCCCAACGGTGTTTTCAGTGGCAGTTGGAGGCTGGAGCGTTGCTGCGATTTCACGTCGAGGCGTACGATACAGTCGCGATAGTCGGCGAGCCAGTGCTCTTCCGCCATCGGAGCGATGAGTGGATTGTTGCGTGTGATAGCACGCACGGCGACACACTCTTCCTCCGGCAATGGCTCGAACGCTCCAGGGCCCGCGAGTGGACCGAACGAGGCGATAGCAGCACCCGCACGACAATTCCACATGTTGGAGTAACAACTCACCTCGTGCTGAGCCGTCGCGGCTGGCGAATCCAAGCAACGAGCACAGCTGCTGACAGCGTGAGTGTGGTACCAGGGAGCATGTTTGGGCCAGTCTTCTTTATTCCGCTCGATAGTACCTGCACAGCATGTGGCCGAGCGCAGTGGCTTGTCGAGCAGCGCGATACGCTCGTTGAGTACGCTGTTCCTCCTGCACATCTTGAGCGCCTCTATCTCGGGAGCCTGGATTTCTGCACAGCAGAAGGCGTACCGCGTGTGCTGAGCTTTGCGGAAACATCCTCGGGCGTACATCTACTGCCGCTCGAAGGGGACGCGATGCAAACTGCTGCGTGGACGTTGGCACACGGTGTTGTCGAACTCGATACAGTCACCCGGTTACCGCGACGGCTGTTCTACGCGACCGAGCAGCGACTGCGCATCACCTATCGGCGTACTGGTACCACACGGCACGGAGTCCAACGAACGAGCCTTTTCGCGGTCGTAGAGGTATCATCCCAGCCGACTGATCCGCGGTAACTGCGCTCGTGCTGGTTGCATCAGCGGCGGATTCCCTGGATTCTTTCTTGTGGATAGAGAATTAGGTGGAGTGTACGTACCACAACGCTATTGTGATTCGTAAGGAGAGCCACGACTAACTGCACGTGGTGATCTCCTATCTTTCACTGATTTTTTTTAACGCACGATCAGCGTGTCACTCGCTGACGCGATCGAGCAGATGGAAACGGGGTTTTCCCAACGGCGATTGTATCATCACCGCACGGCAGCTACTGGAGAATCACCGCACACGGTAGCAGTACGCCGTCGTCCAGCTCGTCACATAGAGCCGGCCATCAAACCCGGTCGGACGGGACGGTGTAAATCCATAATCATTCCGCTCTGGCGGATCAATCTTCCAGAGGTGTTTCCCCGTTGCTGCATCCACCGCGTGGAGCATTCCATCTCCACCGCCGACGTAGTACAACACTCCATCCATGTAGAATAGTGGCGAGCTTGTTCCAGAGGATTTCTCCCTCCACTTGATAAGCCCTGTTTCTGCGTCGAGTGCGTAGAGGTACGTATCCTCGCAATTAGCGTAGATGGTACCATCAACGATGATGAAGCCTGAAAACAGAAAGTCGCCGGGGAAATCTTGATACCATATCAACCTGCCTGTGTCGGGGTCGTAGCATACAATCCGCTGTCCCGCATCTTTGTAATACTTGTTGTTGTAGATAACACCAGGCCGGTTATCTACTAAGCCCCTGTTTTTAGTTCGTGCATAGGGCACACGGTAGACAGTAGTGTTGTCGCTCAGTCTGTAACAAAAAAGATAGCTGTTGGAGGTAAGTTGTCCCGAATCCTTTCTCGTCTTCCAATCGTGTTCTACAAATAGCAATACTTTCTCGCCGTTTTGATTAACATATGCTGCAGGCAGACACAATCCCACCATCGAATCACTCTGATAGAGAAGTTCGGGGGTGGGCTGAAGTACATCGGACATGAAACATGCAAACTTTCCTACTGCTGTGTCTCCTCCAATATCAGCAATAAAAGAATATTGCCATGGCTCGAATAATCGAACAAACTCACTACCATTTGTGTAGCTATCCCTCATCCGCCACACCGTTCTACCTGTTGCCATGTCCACACAATATCGCCTTCCTCCACTACCGAATACAAGGTAGTTTTCCCAAACAAAGGGTATCCACGTATCCAGCTCGAACGTAGAGAAATACTCTTTCCATCGCCAGCGTTCCTTACCAGTGTTTGCATCTACTCCCAGGAGCACCTGCTGACCAGTACTGTCGACTCCCACAACCACAATTATCTCTCTGTTGTAGGATATCACGTGCATTTGATATTCACTGACCCCCCGCGGGGCAAGAGGCGTTTTCCAAACCAGTGCAGGGGAGGTCCCTGCATCGGTTGGGCTGTGTATGCAGGAGCTTACCAATATCACAAGTGGAACCAAGACTAATAACATGTTACTGCCTTATCGGTGTGTTAAACTCTTGCTCGTCCCGAGAGAAGATCTGTCGAAAGGCTCGTCTGATGCTATAATGATTGCCCTGCTCGAGGTGGTTTGCGCCTTTTGCTTCGTATGCCTGAAGAAGACCGGGGACGCCAACATTATCCATTGCCTGTTGCGTTTGCAAACACCAACATACTGTCATCGCACAAAACCTCCATGACTCTTACCGCACACGGTAGCAGTACGCCGTCGTCCAGCTCGTCACATAGAGCCGGCCATCAAACCCGGTCGGACGGGACGGTGCAAATCCGTAATCATTCCGCTCTGGCGGATCAATCTTCCAGAGGTGTTTCCCCGTTGCTGCATCCACCGCGTGGAGCATTCCATCTCCACCGCCGACGTAGTACAACACTCCGTCCATGTAGAACAGCGGGGAGCTTGTTCCAGAGGATTTTTCCCTCCACTTGATAAGCCCTGTTTCTGCGTCGAGTGCGTAGAGGTACGTATCCTCACAATTGGCATAGATTGTGCCATCAACAATGATGAAGCCTGAAAAGAAAAAGTCACCTGGAAAATCCTGGTACCATATCAGTTTCCCTGTATTGGGGTCGTAGCATACAATCCGTCGTCCTGCATCCTTGTAAAACATGCCGTTGTAGATTATGCCAGGGCGAACATTCATCAGCCCACCTCTCTGCGAGATGTGGAAAGGTGTGCGATAAATTATGCGTTTGTCTCGGTAATCGTAACAAACAAGGTAGGTGTCCGGGATCAGTTGTCCTTGTTTTTCGATGGTCTCTACAAACAATATTTGCTCTTTTCCATCCTTGCTTACAAAAAACGTTGGCTCAGTAGCTCCTACTCGTGCATCAACCTGATACAATAATTCGCTTTCTGGTTGATCGGTGGTAGCAACGAAAAAAGCAAACTTCATCGGCACTGAGTCACCAGAAATATCAGCATGATAGCAATATTGTGTTGGGTGAATGGTCTTCATGAATCTCCCATTATTTATATGGCTGTCCAGTACTTTCCATATAGTTGTACCATTGTTCAAATCTACACAATACCTTTTCTGTCCCCGCCCAAAGATAAACTTGTTGCTTTGGACAAATGGTACGATAGTAGCGTTAGGTGTTCCATCGTAATAATCATCCCAGACCCAGCGCAAACCGCCAGACGCTGCATCAATGCCGATCAATTGCTGTTTCATATCTATCCGTCTTCCCTCAACAACGAGAGTCCTGTTTTCATAAAGAACTATTTGCATTGGATACTCGATGACATCAGCTTCGGCAATATTTCTACTCCATACTAATTCAGGGATAGATGTTGATCCCGTGAGTGGATCTCGACATGAAAGCAAACAGATTGCTAATATGATGAGAAGGATCATGGAACTACCTCTTAGGAGTGTACAGAGATTCACGATTGGGGTCTGAAAAGATGTCCTCAAAGGCCTTCCTCACATTAGGGTGATTGCCCTGCTCAAGGTGGTTTGCGCCTTTTGCTTCGTATGCCCGAAGAAGACCGGGGACGCCAACATTATCCATTGCCTGTTGCGTTTGCAAACACCAACATACTGTCATCGCACAAAACCTCCATGACTCTTACCGCACACGGTAGCAGTACGCCGTCGTCCAGCTCGTCACATAGAGCCGGCCATCAAACCCAGTCGGACGGGACCGTGTAAATCCATAATCATTCCGCTCTGGCGGATCAATCTTCCACAGGTGTTTTCCCGTTGCTGCATCCACCGCGTGGAGCATTCCATCTCCACCGCCGACGTAGTACAACACTCCGTCCATGTAGAATAGTGGCGAGCTTGTTCCAGAGGATTTTTCCCTCCACTTGATAAGCCCTGTTTCTGCGTCGAGTGCGTAGAGGTACGTATCCTCGCAATTGGCATAGATGGTGCCATCAACAATGATGAAGCCTGAAAACAGAAAGTCGCCGGGGAAGTTTTGAAACCAACGAATCTTTCCCGTACCTAATCCAGTACATACCATCCGCCTGCCTACTACGCTGTAGCAATTGTCACCATAAACCTTCGTAATTGCACCTCCACCATCTTTTGTTTGACTATAAACCATAGTCCTATAAATCTCTCTATCACTTGTCAGATCAAACCCCACTATATACGTAGTGTAGCTGTAATCAGTTGTACCGGTACTTCTGATTACCTCAAGGAATAAGATACGTAATGTACCATTTGCATCACGATACAAGTATGGTCTCCCTAAAGCTCTCCCGGGAGTACCCTTGTATATACAGCGCTCTATTTCTGGATCTCGAATGTCACCCACATAAATGTTGTCGTACATTTCACCTGTGTTGTCAAATGTCGTACCAACTATTGCATACTGATATCCATTACCACAAACACCTCCGCGTGATGAATACTCGCGATAACGCCGCCAAAGTGTCTTGCCTGTACTTATGTCAACACAATACTGCTTGCCACCGCTCACAAACAGTAGTATTTCACCTAGTTGATGCCATTCAAGAGAAAACACAAGTCCTGAAGGCTGTCCATATTCGAAAAAGTCTTCCCACATCCAACGCACTTCACCGGTAGTAGCATCTAGCCCAAGTAGTCTTTGCTTATTCTCGCCTGCTTGTCCCATGCAGACTACAATATTGTTCCATCTTGCAAGCGGAAAAGAGTAATCAATGAGGACATTTTCAATAATTTTAGTTTTCCATGCTACACTTGGTGACTGGGGCTCTGTTGGTTCATTGGGGCTGAACAATCGGCAACTTGTACAAAACACCAATAGTAAGCAATATCTATATTGTTTCATGACTTACCTTCTCCGTGGTGTTCGAAATTCATCGTTTTGAAGCTCGAAGATAAGTTCAAACGCTTCCCGTACACTACGATGATTGCCCTGCTCAAGGTGGTTTGCGCCTTTTGCTTCGTATGCCCGAAGAAGACCGGGGACGCCAATTTGACTTTCCTTGACAATGAGTGCATCCGATGGTGACTCATTCAAGATATGAATTTCTTCATAGAGACTCTCCAAAGATTGCCTGTACTGTTGATAGAGCTCTGGGTCACCGACGTCCTCCTCATTTATCACAAGGGATGGAATGCGCTGCTGCTGACGTGTGTATGGATTGTAGTAATACTGTGATACTCGTCGTCGAATGGTATCGATCCATGTTGCCCCAATCAGACGTCTCCAAGTATTCTCTGCATCAACACGACAGTACCATTCTAATTTTTCAAAGTCATTTGCAACACTCAACGCAACAGGAATTAATGGTATTAAATTAGGATCAAATAGTGCAGCGATGAAAGTAATGGAAGCTATCGCTCGTAAGACTCCCTTAGTATACATTGCAACGTCAGTCACTGTGTTAGCAATATTTTCAACACAGCCATCGTAAGTAGAATCTAGGTAGTCATAGGGTATGATGTCTCTCCGGATGAAAGAACATGCTAGACGGAATACACCTCTTGGGTCCTCATTACCCCATATTGCTACACAGGGCACTTGGTGTTCTCGAGATCTTAAGGAATCAAGATATCCGCTGCTAACAATCATGTCTGAGGCTGGTGCGAGAGTATAAATATCAAGAGAGCTTCGTAGTGATTCTGTGAGGTGGTTTGCAATAACTCCAGCTAGCACCCCACCAAAGGTAGCATTCTCCGCAAATGCCCAAGGTAGGTTCTCGGGTGTTGCTTTGATTACGCTAAAGTCGAGCGGAGTTAGTGCTACACCAAGTAGAGCTCCTAACGGGCGGAGTATTGTTACCATACCAGTCTTTAATGCATGTAATGCTGCACCATTTACAATGTTATTGATGATTAATGCACCCGTATTTGGCGTACCAACAGTAATGATAGCGCAGAAACGTGCATCTCTACCTCGATGAGATTGCTCAATAGTGCGAGCGATCAAACCACCCATCGAATGTCCTATGCCAATAGGTTGAGCAGTAATCGGCTCATTGGGATCCAACGGTGGAAGCTGGGGCGCGACCTGCACGGTTGCAATATTTGTAATGCTGCCTGTGCTTGTGTAATCTACATTACGGCTACGCTGTAAATCCACTTTGTGTGTTTGTGGAAAGAGTGAGTAGTACCGATTCCAGAAACTAGAACTTTCATTCAAACCATGAATCCAATATAGCTTGCGTTCCGGCATTTGCTGGCCGAAACTAACGCTAAGTGCGACAGTAAGGAAAAACGCTACGTGTTTCATCTCAGTCCTCCTTAAGGTAACATTGAAACGAACGATTTATGTATTCACGGATCAGGACGTTTTTGAGCTGCGTGCCGTCATCATAGCGATCGTAAGACTCAACATACTCTCTAATAAGATTCCCACTATTATCATAGTAGTAACTTGCAATCATTATTGCCACACTATCTGGACTGTAAATCGCATGGAGCAAGAGGCGCTTCGTTACAGTATCAATCAGCATATCTGCAATCCCACCACTCAATGGGTTGGTGCTGCCATCGTCAAGTGTATCAGGCAATGTGATTCGAATAACAATCAAACCATTCTGCCCATATCGCACATCAATTCCAATACTTCTGGCACTGTCGAGAAATCGTCGAATCAAAGTCAGAGGAACCTGCTGGCCGAATATCAAATTTGCATCGCAATGCACTTTCGCAAGAGAGTCACGAGTGATCCTTTCAACTATCGAACGAAAACGTTCCTGATAATCTATCTGCATCTCTAAGCTTCGAATTAACTCGCCTGAAGCATTGTATGCCGAAACTATTCCATTTTGTACAACTGTCATACGTACCCTGTGGGATGTATCCGATGGATAATGCTCGATCATATCCAGTGTATCACCTGCAGTACGGTCGTAAATTGTCAGTAGGAATGCCCCGTTTCGATAAACAACACCTTGCGTTTCTGTCCAGGTTGTGATTGGTATTTTCCAAACTGATGCGAGCGTATCGAGACCTTCCTGTGTCAGACTATCTCCACGGCGAATAAACTCGCGGTAACGTGTCTCTCTCGTCAGATACCCAAATGAAAATGCCTCACTTGTGTCCTGGCACCAGCCGGCATCAATAACAATGATACTTAGCGCCATTACTCCAACTGCAAGACCTCGCATGTGTACCATGTGGACATCCTCGGATTGTTCAACATTCTACCACCGTAAATTTTCGCATTGCCTTCTACCCCTTAAACGGAACGAGAAGCCTCAATGGTTACGCTCAACGGAAAAAATTTTTCAAACTCACACCGAATCATCGCGCGATTTTCCACCATACTCCTCTGCATACGCCGCCAACTCCTGTTGCAACTGACGCCGTGCGCGGTAAAGCATCTGCTTGATCGCTCCGATACTTCTGCCCATACGTTCTGCAATCTCCGCAAGCGGACGCTCCTCGATCAGCGCCGCTACGACTACGTACTGCCATGACAGCGGCAGCTGAGCCACTGCTCGACTTACGTCCATCCTCCGTCCCTCCTCCGCCGCCAAGTCCTCCGTTCTCCACTGCGGCAGCGTGTGCGCTGCCTCCGCGCCATCTTCCCATTCCACCTCGAACCGCTGGATGTACTTGCGCTCCCGATCCCAGCGGTAAAGGTACGCATCCATCGCGCGCTTGGCAATCCGAACCAGCGTCGCTGTCCGTGCACGCGGATGCTCCGCAGCATAGCATAATGCTGCTGCTCGCCCTTCGCAGAACGCCTCGTGCCACTCCACGGGCGGTACACCCTTCCAATAGCAGCGGCACATGCGCTCTGCGTGCTCAACCGCTTCCATAACGCATGCCGCATCCATGGTAAATGCACCAATACCATGCAATTGTGCAGCTCGAAACTACAACCTTTATGCTGATGTGCTCAGCCCGGGCTCAACAATTTCCACCAACACTCTGGCTTTGCATTATTAGAACATTCCGCTCTCGGTTGACGAGAGAACGCGGCGGCAGAACGCGATGCCTCGCTCGAGATAGGTGCCCCAGAGTTGTTCGCGCACTACACCGCGCGACTGGGAAGCGTGGAAGACAGTGCCATCGCCTGCGTAAATTCCCACGTGCGAGACGCCATTTCGGCGCTCGAAACGAAAGAACACAAGGTCGCCAGCTCGGAGCTGCTCGATTGGAATGGACATCCCTGCTTGCGACTGTTGAAGCGTCGTTCTCGGTAGATAGACTCCTACTGCCGCAAAGACTGCTTGCACGTAGCCGGAGCAATCGAAGCAGCGCTCTCGAGAACCACCTGCGCAATACGGCGTCCCAAGATGGGATGCAGCGACTTCGAGCACCTGACGCTGCAGCGCAGTCGGCGCGTTGCTCGGCGCAGAGAACGTAAAGCGGACGCTACTGGAGCATCCTACCAGCAGACTCAGTGCAACGACTGCTGCAAGGTTAGTGCGTGTCTGCATCCTCGCTGGCCGACAGGAGCTGCTCCATCGCGCCGCGCAGTTGGTAGAGCCGCCGAGCCAGCGCCGCTTGCCGCTCGACATGTGCATCGTAGCGCTTGTTGGTTTCGACAATTTCGGCAAGGTATCGGGATCGCTCCGGTGGGATGATCGTCATCCGAGTACTCACTGGGCTGGTGTGCTCGACATCGGTTGTCCATTCCAATCCAAAGCGCGAGCGTGCAAGCTCGATGAATGCCCGATACAACGCATTGGTGCCTTCGTCGTTGAACTGCGAGGCAATCGTGCCAAAGACTGGCATGGTCTCCAAAGGCGAGGACCACAACCCATGCGAGCGCTGGTATTGCTTTCGGACGTCGCGCAGTGCATCGAGCGCGCCGCGCTTGTCGAACTTGTTGATGGCAATTAGATCGGCGTAGTCAATCATGTCAATCTTTTCCAACTGCGTTGCTGCGCCGTACTCGGGCGTCATCACGTAGAGTGCGATGTCGGCGATCTCCGTCACTTGTGAATCGCTCTGCCCGATGCCCGCAGTCTCGACGATGATCAAATCGAACGCTGCCGCTTTCAGCACCCACAGAGCCTCCGCAACGTACGGGCTGAGCGCAAGGTTTGCCTGACGAGTCGCGAACGAGCGCATGTACACGCGCGGCGAGAATGCTGCATTCATCCGAATTCGGTCGCCAAGCAACGCACCGCCTGTCTTCCGCTTGGACGGATCCACCGAGAGAATCCCCACCCGACGGTCGGGCGAATCTTCCAGAAAGCGACGGACAATTTCATCAGTCAACGAGGACTTCCCCGCACCGCCAGTTCCGGTGATGCCGAGCACACACGTCGGGTGCGCACGTTCTCTGGCGAGACGTTGCCAATCGAGAAGCTGACGTCCGCATTCGAGCGCAGAAATCGCTTGCGCGATTGCGCGGTCATCCCGATCGAGCACTGCGTGACGAAGCTCATCGGGGGTAAAGGTCAGTGGCGTCTCGAAGTCGCTTTTTTCGAGGACGTCGTTAATCATGCCTTGGAGTCCCATGGCACGGCCGTCGTCCGGCGAGTAAACCCGCGTGATCCCATAGCGGTGGAGCTCCTCGATTTCGCTCGGAAGGATCGTCCCGCCGCCCCCACCAAAGATGCGGATGTGCCCGGCGCCCCGCTCGCCGAGCAGGTCATGCATGTACGTGAAGAACTCCATGTGCCCGCCTTGATACGAGGTGACCGCCACAGCCTGCACGTCCTCTTGAATGGCGCACTGCACAATTTCCGCGACCGAGCGATTGTGTCCCAAGTGAATGACCTCGGCACCGCTCGACTGCATGATGCGTCGCATGATGTTGATCGCTGCGTCGTGACCATCGAACAAAGACGCCGCAGTTACAATGCGGATGCGGTGGGTGGGGCGATAGGGTTCAACCTGCTGTGCCATCGCAACGAAAGGCTACGTTCAACCGTTGCGAATTTCGGAAATTCAACTACGAGCGTGGGAACTCTCCTGCCACCAACTGTGCTTATGGCACCGACGACTACTTTTTCACATGACCATGGAACGACAGGCTGTGACAATCTTCTGGTTTCGGCGTGACCTTCGGTTGGAGGACAATCGCGGCTTACAAGCAGCCCTCCAGAGCCCGTATCCTGTTGTCCCCTTGTTCATTTTCGATCGAACAATCCTCGATGGACTTCGTGACCGCAACGATCGGCGGGTCTCGCTCATTCATCGTTGGGTCGGTGAGTTAGCCGAGCAGATTGCAGGGTGCGGAAGCTCGTTGCTTGTCGAACATGGCACGCCAGAGGAAGTTTTTACGCGACTTGTCGAGCGATTCGATGTGCGAGCAGTCTATACCAACCGCGACTACGAACCCATGGCAATTGCGCGTGATGCTGCAATCGAAAGGCTCCTGAGCCAGAGAGGCATCCCGCTTATGACGTTCAAAGATCAGTGCATTTTCGAAGCAGGGGAGATTCGCAAACCAGATGGAACGCCGTACACAGTGTACACTCCCTACAGCAAAGCATGGCGCGCGCGCCTTGCGCCGAGTGATTATGCCGAATGCCGAACTGACTACTTGCTCGACCGTCTCTGGAAGGCAGAGCCTCAGCCGATTCCATCGCTGGAGGCGATCGGATTCCATCGGACATCTGTGTTCATTCCACCACTCGACACAAGCGATGAACTCCTGGCTCGATATCCTGCTGCACGTGACTATCCAGCCGACGATGCAACATCACATGCGAGCATCTACCTGCGTTTCGGCAAGGTCAGCATTCGTGCGCTGGTGCGCCGTGCGCTCGAGTGCAATGCCGACGCATGGCTGCGTGAATTGATCTGGCGAGAGTTCTTCATGATGATTCTGGCGGAATTCCCTCATGTCGTCACACGCTCATTTCATCCGGAGTACGACACCATCGCCTGGCGCAATGACGAGGAAGATTTTCGCCGATGGTGCGAAGGAAGGACCGGCTTCCCGCTCGTTGATGCCGGAATGCGCCAGCTGAACCAAACCGGAACGATGCACAACCGTGTGCGAATGGTCGTTGCGTCATTCCTGACAAAAGACCTGCTGATTGACTGGCGCTGGGGGGAAGCATACTTTGCCGAAAAGCTGCTCGACTTCGAGCTTTCGAGCAACAACGGCAACTGGCAGTGGGCTGCAGGGACTGGCTGCGACGCTGCGCCGTACTTCCGCGTGTTCAACCCCCTGCTCCAGCAAGCAAAGTTCGACCCGCATGGCACATACGTTCGCCGCTGGATTCCAGAACTGGGAACGCCGGAGTATCCAACACCGATGATTGACCACACCGTTGCCCGCGAGCGGGCACTCGACGCATACCGCCACGCCATAGAAGCAAGTGGGAAGCGTCCGTCCACTGGACACTAAGGGGAGTCTGTCTCTAATTTCGCAGTAGCATGCCGCCTGGAGCGTGCGGCAGAGGGCGTCAACCCTTCATTCCATCTCTGCGTCTATGGGCACGCGCAATGCAGTAGCACTTGCCGAACTCGATCGGCAGCTGGTCGAGCGAGTGCTGGCAAAAGACCCGACGGTCATTGACGACATCGTCCGCACCTACAAGCGCGAGGTGTACCACCTCGCCTTGCAGCTTTGCCGCGACCACGACGACGCAGAAGACCTCGTACAAGAAGTCTTCATCCGTGCGTGGAAGAGTCTCGATAGCTTCCGCGGTGAGTCACGCCTGAGCACATGGCTGCACCGCATCACGGTCAATCTCTTCATCAACACGACACGCTCGAAAAGTTACCACGCACGCAAAGAGCAAGATGCTTTCGACGAAGAGTACATGACCGGCGGTCGCGGCGGAGAGTATAGCCCAGAGCGCCTGTTCGAGTCCGCGCAAATCAGCGAGCATATCGAGCGGGCACTCGGAAAGCTCAGCCCCGCACAGCGGACGGCGTTCGTACTTCGGCATTACCACGATCTTTCGATCAAGGAAATCGCCGACCAAATGGGCAACACAGAAGGAACAGTGAAGGTGCTACTGTTTCGCGCAATTCGCAATCTGCAGAAGCATCTCTCGTTTTATCGCGACGACGATGCATCACAAAGTCGGTAAGTTTTATGTCCGTTGATCTGCTCCATGCTCTTTAGCGCCAATCGTAACGAGCTTCTGATCCGTGCTTACTACCGCGAGCTCTCGGATGAGGAACTCAAAACATTCGAGGAGATGCTCGAACGCGATGCATCGCTGCGGGAAGAATACGCCCTGCTTGTCGCGACGCTCGAAGAGCTCCGCGACGCAGAATTACCTCTTCCGGAGAGCGAGTCCTTCTGGATTGGGCTGGAGCATTCGATCCTCCACCGTATCCGCAAAGAGCGCCGAGTCCCCCAATCGCGGCGGGCAAACCTCCTCCAGTGGTGGAGTGGAGTGCCGACAGCAGTGCGCATTGGACTTGCGCTGGGTTGCGTTGTCATCGCATTCCTCGGCGGAGTGCACGTTGGGACCCGCTCGGCAGCGACGCTTGCGTTCAATGATGATAATCGCTCAACTCTTCCTCTGCTCCCGATCGAATTTGTCTCCCACTCAGCGGGGGACCAATCCCGAACCAATGAGCATCTGCGGAGCTTCCTCAAGCGGTCACAGCTCTACATCGCCACAACGGCTGATCGCGACCTTGCGTGCACGCGTTGCATTCCGATCGGACAGCAACTCGACCACCGCCAATTTGCACGGGAACTGCTCCACGAAGCACAGCGCCTCCGTCCACTGGTCCATCGAGACCCAAAGGTGAAGAAGGTTCTCCAGGATGTCGAGCTTGTGCTGGCAAATCTTTCCCAGAATCCACAGTCACTCTCCCGCGAGCAAGTAGAGGTGCTGCACAACATCGCAAGCTCGACGATCTGCGAAGTCTCTGCAACAATTGACAATGCCTCTACCACCGAATCGGTTTCACAACCTTGAGTCGTGTTATGTTCCACCACTATCTGCAGTGTTCGATGAAACGTCTATTTGCTTTCCTGGCAACATTACTGGTTGCTGGACCACTTGCACTTGCTCAGCCGAAGCTTGAAATCGTCGGCGGGGAAACGTACGACTGGGGCAAAGTCGTCGTCAAAAACAACCCTCTCAAACTCGTCACGCTCGAATCCGAAGTGACGTTGAAAAATACCGGCAACAAAACGCTCATCATCGACACCGTCCGCGTTGGCTGCGGGTGCACGACGCCAACGTTAGAATCGAAGGTCATCGAACCAGGGAAGTCCACCAAGCTCCGCATTGGGCTCAACGTTGGGCTGAACTCTGGCGAAATCCTCAAGAACCTGACGATCTACTCAAACGCCGATCCGCAGAACACCGGGCGCATCATGTACCTGAAGGCGAACGTTGTCCGCCCAATCACGGTGCAGCCAAGCTCGTTTACGATGCCAGAAATCAAAGTGGGCGAGGTCGCCCGCAGCAGCGTGACGCTCAAGAACAACGATACGCGCCCTTACACGATCTCGATGCTCTTCCCCACTAAAGGCATCACGATCGACAAACATGCGCCAATCACTCTCAACCCTGGCGATACACTCCAGATCACCGCAACCTTCGAAGGGAAAGAGCGCGGCTATTACAACGGCAACGTCATCATCAAAATTGACGACCCCGACTATGTACCCTTCGAGATCGCAGCATACGGCAACGTCAAGGGGCTCGATGGCAGCGATGATCCTTCGGTAATCAAGATTACGCCGGTCTCTTCGACCAACAAGAAAGAGTCTGCAACTGCACCAGCACCCGAACCACCGCGACGGAAGAAGTAGTCATAGGGCAGAACACTTCTTGCGTGGTTCAAGGCAGCCTGCCGCTCTCGTTTTGAGGGCGGCAGGAGTTTTTATTGGCGAACGGCGATCGTGCATCCAGTATCACCCCATCGCCGTTGATCAAGGAGCACAAGCGCTGGCGGCAACGCAAGCGACAGCCCAGCGCGGTGCTCCAACACAATAACCGCATAGCGTTCAACACAGCTTGCAGTGGCAAGTGCCGGAAGCAACCGTCCCCATTCGGCAATGCTGCGGTAGGGCGGATCAGCAAACACGAGCGTAACATGCTCCGCTGCTCGCTCGAGAAAACGCGTCGCATCTCCACGCACGATGATGTACTCGTCCTGTGCGATGCCGAGTGCGCGGCAATTTTGCTCGATCGCCGCAGCTGCTCGCTGCGATCGCTCGACGAACGTAACATGTGCTGCACCTCGGCTGAGCGCTTCGATGCCGAGTGCCCCGCTCCCAGCGTAGAGATCAAGCACCCGCTGCCCTTCGAACGCAAGGCGACTTGCAAGCATGTTGAAGATCGCTTCGCGCACAGCATCGAGCGTTGGCCGCGTTTCTGGTGGCACGCGCGCTGGCAGCAAGCGTCCGCCCCACCGCCCACTGATGACTCTCATTGCCTCCATTCCGCAAGAAGTCCACACCTGCGCGAACACTCCGCCAGCACGATCGCTGCTGCTGCCGCCACGTTGAGCGATTCGACCGCAGGGCTCATCGGTATGCGAACGGCAGCATCGAGTCGCTCGAGGAATTCAGCATCCAAACCAGTGCCCTCGCTCCCGAAGATGAGGATGTCGTTCCGAGACCATTCGAACGCGTCGTATTCCACCGGCGCGCCGACTTCAACGCCTACAAGCCGCCCACCGCGCTCGCGGAGGCGCTCCAGGAGCAGATCAGTTTCGTCAGTTGCATGGTACGTTGCCAGTGCAAAAATTGCCCCCATCGAAACGCGAATGCACCGCCGCAGCCATGGCGACGCAGTTGCCCGATCGCAGATGAGCGAACGGAATCCTAATCCAGCACAACTCCGCGCAATTGCCCCAACGTTCGTCGAGCTACTGACCCCCACGAGCATCACTGCTGGCAAGGGAAGCTGCTCGATCGGCACTTGCGGCGGCACGCGGATACAAAGGAAGACGCCTTGGTGCAAGTGATACCCCACCACCTGCTCAAGCAACGATTTCGGCGCTACGTAAATCCGCTCCGGCGAAACACCACGCGCCTGGAGCAGTGGAGCCAATCGCTCAGCGACAGGCGGCACCAACAGCGCTGATTCCACAATCCCTTTAGACCACGGGTATCTCAGCAGGCGCTGCGCAACAACTTCGCTTTCGACAATCGTTCGCTCGCCTGGGAAGAGCCTGCCTGTTCGCTCAGGGAGAAATCGGTACTCGGCAATCCGCGGATCATCGAGCGAACTAATCGTGACCATTACCCGAGCGCAAGTGCAATGCCTGCTTCGACAAGTTCATCTGCCTGCTGCTGGCTCGGTGCCTCGGCATAAAAGCGCACGAGCGGCTCGGTCCCTGAAGCGCGGACAAGGAGCCAGCTGCCATCGGCGAAGAAGAACTTATAGCCATCGGTTGTCACAACGCGCTCAACGCGATAGTCGCCAATCTCCTTGGGCATCTTCGCACACACGCGCAGAATACGTTGCTTCTGTTGCTCGGTGACATGGACGTCCCGCCGCCGGTAGCGATGCGGGCCGAAGCGCGCGTCAAGTTCTGCGACGAGCTCTCCAAGCGATCGCGAGCGCGCGACCATCATCTCGAGGATGAGCAGCGCGTTGAAGATGCCATCACGCTCGGGGATGTGCAGAATCGTCCCCAACCCGCCCGATTCTTCCCCGCCGATGAGCACGCGTCGCTGGAGCATGAGTTTGGCAGTGTGCTTGAATCCAACCGGCGTTTCGATAAGCTCGATGCCATACTGCCGGCAGAACGCATCCACCATCGAGGTGAGTGAGACAGTCTTGACCACCACGCCACGCCGGCGTTTGTCTTCGTAGAGGTATTCGAGCAGCAGCATGAAGATGCGGTGCGAATCCACGAAGTTTCCTTCGGCATCGAGCAATCCGAGCCGATCAGCGTCGCCGTCGGTGGCAATGCAGATGTCATAGTTCCCACTGCGCATCCGTGCGATTGCCGGTTGGAGGCATTCGGCAATCGGTTCGGGATGGCCGACCTCCCCGAAGCCAGGGTTAGGCTCGCTGTGAATGGCATCGGCAGGGAGAAATTCCGGCAGAATGCTCATCCCAGCCCCATACATCGGATCGAAGAGGACCCGCAGCCCAGCCCTGCGGATACGATCAAGGTCAATCTTCGCTTCAACTGCCCGACGGTAGGGCACGCGTGGATCGAACATCCGTACGGCACCCTCGGCAATCAACGTCTCCAGTGACTGCATCCGTGGCAATCTAAGCGGCCGCGCTTCGATACGCCGAAGCTCACGCTCGACGCCAGCGACAATCTCGACTGTGGCTGGCCCGCCGTAATTGCCTTTGAGCTTGAAGCCGTTGTACTCCGGAGGGTTGTGCGATGCGGTAATGACAATGCCGATCGTTGCCTTCCGCAGCTTTGTCACAAGCGAGACCTGCGGCGTTGTTGCAACGCGATCGCTCAGCCAGACAGCAAGACCGCGCGAAGCGAGGATACGTGCTGTTTCCTCGGCGAACTGACGAGAGAGGAACCGCGTGTCGTAGCCGATTACTGCACTCGGTGCTGCCGACGTTTTCCGCGCGTAGCTTGCGACAGCGAGCGCAACACGTGCGAGATTCTCGAACGTGTAATCGCGGGCGATGACACCCCGCCATCCATCTGTTCCGAACACAATCATCGGGGATACTCACTACCAGTGGTGGTCAATGCTTCTACTCGAATGCAGTGGCACCGGCATAGATTCCTCCAGTGCCAAGCTCTTCCTCGATGCGGAGAAGCTGGTTGTACTTCGCTACGCGATCGCTCCGTGCGGGGGCACCGGTTTTGATCTGCCCAGCGTTGACGGCAACGGCTAAATCTGCGATCGTCGCATCTTCGGTTTCGCCCGAGCGGTGGGAAACGATGACCGCATAGCCGTAGCGCTGCGCCAGCGAAATCGTTTGGAGCGTTTCGCTGAGCGTGCCGATCTGATTCGGCTTGACCAAGATCGCGTTGGCAACACCTTCTTCGATCCCGCGCTCGAGAAGCTCTGGGTTTGTGACGAACAAATCATCTCCGACAAGCTGGACACGATCGCCAAGCGCTTCGGTCATACGTTTCCAGCCTTCCCAATCCTGCTCGCCGAGTCCATCTTCGATTGAACGGATCGGATAACGGCTAATGAGTTCTTCGTACCACGTGATCATCTCGTCGCTGGTGCGTTCGCGGTGTGTGCTTTTGAACATCACGTAGTGGCCATCGCCGGCCATTTCGCTGGCGGCGACATCGAGCGCAAGCACGATATGTTCCCCTGGGATATAGCCTGCTGCAATGATTGCTTCCATGATGAGGTCGAGTGCTTCCTCGTTCGATCCCAGCATTGGCGCTACGCCGCCTTCATCGCCGATCGCAGTCGAGAGACCGCGCCGTTTGAGTACGGTACGCAGCGCATGGTAGGTTTCTACACCCGCGCGGAGTGCGTCGCTGAAGCTCTCGAACCCGATCGGCGCAATCATGAACTCCTGGATGTCCACGTTGTTATCAGCGTGGCGCCCGCCGTTGAGGATGTTCATCAAGGGAACCGGAAGGACGCGCGCGCCAGCGCCGCCAAGGTAGCGATAGAGCGAAAGTCCAGCGCTTGCAGCTGCTGCGTGCGCCACCGCAAGCGAAACCCCCAAGATTGCATTCGCACCAAGGAGCGATTTATTGGCGGTGCCATCGAGTTCGAGCATTGCTGCGTCAATGCGTGCTTGGTCTCGTGCGTCCATGCCACGGAGATGCTCAGCGATGCGATCGTTGACGTTCCGCACTGCGATGCGGACACTTTTGCCGCCGTAGAGCGATGCATCGCCATCGCGAAGCTCGATTGCTTCCATCGAGCCTGTCGAGGCTCCCGAGGGAACCGCCGCTCGTCCGAACGAACCATCGTCGAGAATGACATCTACTTCGAGCGTTGGGTTGCCGCGTGAATCGAGAATCTGCCGTGCAACGATTTGCGATATCAAGAACGCCATAGCTTGTCTGAGACTGTTTTCGCCGGCAAAAATAGAATCCACACGTGAGCGGCAGTGTCCTCGGGCGGTGAAGCCAGACCCAGGATATTCGGACGCAGCATGGTAATTTGGCGATGGAATTGATCCAACTAAGGAGGACACCGATGCTCGCAACGCAACTACGCCAGAAGGATGCTCTGTTCTACTTTGTCGCATACCCTGCCGAGGATCTCCTCCAGAAGGTCCGATTCATCAGCCGCTACTATGACCGCCGCGAACGCATCGAAGCAGAGCGCATCCCCGCAACGGACGAGATCGCAGCGTTCATTGCAAGCATCGAGCGGAAGGATACTGCCTTCCAACGCGAGCTTTCGCAGAAGAAGGTCCGTGCGATCAAGAACTTCTACGAGACCGCCGTCCAGCAGCCGCCAATCCCTGGCACAGTTCTGCTCTTTACCTCTGAGCGGCTCACCTTCACGCCTGTTGCTCCATTCGAGACCGTCGGCGATCTGCAAGAGCCACTCGACAAGTACCTCATCATTGACGGGCAGCACCGCTTGGCGGCGCTCGAATTTTACATGCGTGAGCGTCCCGAAGAAGCACGCACGATTTCGGTGCCGTGCATCATCTTCGATGGGCGGAGCGAGGATTTCGCCGCAGAAATGTTTGTCATCATCAACTCGACCCCGACCCGCATCAACAAGAGCCACCTGATTGACCTCTACGAGAAGGTGACATTCGTCGAACCCGCAGCATGGGTTGCTGCGCAAGTTGCGCGCCTCCTCTACGAGGAGCCAGATAGTCCGCTCCGCTACCGCATCAATCGGCTTGGGGGGCGAAGCCGCAAAGACAAATGGATCATGCAATCGGAGCTTTACGCCGAACTCCATCGTTGGATCGAGCGCTCCAGCCGCGAACAGGGCGTAGCGCTGCGAAAGAGCAACCAAACCGCTCGGCACTACTACAGCATCGTTCGCGATTTTCTCTCTGCGGTTCAAGCAGTCATGCACGAAGCGTGGGGACAGAACGACCGTTACATGCTCACACGTTCGGTCGTCTTGCGGGCACTTCTGCGCGTGTGCGCAGACCTTGCGACGATTGATCCAAATCCCCCGGAAAGCAGAGCCGAACGCTGGGTGCGGCGCCTGGTGCCGTGGACCTCGCTGCTACGCGAATTCCGTTCAGAAGGGTTCTCCGAGCGCTTCGCCGGCAGAGGGCAGACTGAGCGCGTGGAGATGATCTACCGCCGCCTTGCCTCGCTGATCGGTATTACGCCACGTACCTAACGCTCAAACGCACCCAATCGTTGCAACGGGGCGCACGTTTGAAGCCGTGCGCCCTCGGTGCACGTTGGGGCATATGCGTGCTCACTCTCCGTTCGCTAGCCGAGCGTAGCCAGCACAGTGGACCGACGTTCACCGAACAACGAGCAGTGCCCGCCCGATGCGCTGGCTGCCAGTATTAGCGACAATCATGTACGCCCCAGCGCTCAATCGGCTGAGATCTACTTCGACGTTCGCTGCGTAGTCGCCCATCGGGCGCAGTTCCACTGGCACTGCCACGTGCTCGCCTTGCATCGTGTAGAGCTCGATGGCTATCTGTTCCCAAGCAGTGGGACGATCGAAGTTCAGTGTCACTGTTGCCCTCTCAGTTGCTGGCATCGGCACTGGTGGCGAAAGCCACAGCGATGCGCTCTTGCCACTCTGCTGGTTCGGTTGGATAGACAAGGCTGCATTCTTGCTAAACCGATAGAATGCGAACTTGGCGTAGCGACTCGTCGTATCGTAAACAAGCGCATAGTAGGTGGAGTCCACACTGAGTGGGGATGCTTGGTGGTAATAAAATCTTCGTTTCGGGAGTGGATTCCAGACTAAACTATCAGCGTCGAGATCGTCACAGTACATGCGTTCGATAAACATTTGGTTTCGCCCAAGCACACGATAGCGGATCACTACTCCGCCATTTCGCCAGCGGGTTACAGGTGTTAGGGAATAAATTAGTGTCGTATCAACTGGGAATAGGAGCGTTACCTTTCCGTTCGTTTCGTTGTAACGCAGGACAATAGTTGCGTTTGTCATACTATCGCGCGTTGTGTAGAAGAAATTCCTTCCGATTTTAGTCAATTTCAATTTCTCCTCGAATTTCGTCCCTCCGAGCGGACCCGCATCAATCCGAGCGATCATCTGCCAGTGCCGTCCGCCATCGCCACTACTGTAGATGGTGCAGCCACCAGGCGGAGTGATGCTATCCCGTCCGATTGCGTAGAGGCTGTCACCATCTTCGATAATATCGTAGAGCACAATATTTCGAAGTTTGACATTCTGCTGTTTATCATACTGCAACTTGCCATTGAGCGAGAAACTCAAGACTGTCCAAGGAATAGGCGTTTCTCGGGGAGCCGGCGGCGCTTTCCAATAGGCAAAGATGTTATAGCTGTTTTTCCAGCGAAACGGGGAAAGATTGAGTATCACCGTGTTAGCGTAGGGGCGATATGTCCACTGGAGGGTGTTGCCACCATCGTAGGAAATCAAGCATGAATCATACAGAACTAGTGGAGCATCTGACGAGTATGACCATACCACGATCCAGCACGTGTCGAGAGAGTAATAGTCTGTCCAACTACTGCTGGAGAAGGAGCGATAGTACACTTGCGACGGTACCGTTGGCTGAGTGAGCCACGTTCGGCCGCTGTCGTTGCTAAAGCACAGGATGCCTGACCTGGCACACCGTATTTTTTTCCCTGATTCCCCTACGAGCCGGAGAGGTGCATCCTCCATGTGTGAGCGAAGATACCACTGGGCACCTCCGTTGAACGATAGCAGAATGAGCTTGTATGGTCCGACCGCAACAAGCGTGTCACCCGAGTGCGCAGCGATATCACTAATGAATTCGCCCCTGGTATATCGCTCGATGGGAGTAGTGATGAGGTCTTGTATCGTCAGGTTATCAACGTTGCACTGCACATAGCGGAAAGTGTTATACCCATACAATGGGACTTGACTTGTGAACAATGCATAGCACTTACCATTCCGCACGTGAATTTTTCCCGGGATTTGTGGTAATTGAGGCACAACGATTGGGCCGCTGATCGTTGCATTGTCGAGCTGGAGGACGTAGAGGTTGTTCCATTTGTTTGTGACAAAATACACCCGTCCTTGCTGATCTGCCGCAAGATCGGTGATCTCACGACAAGAGCTACAACCTGACAAGGTACTGAGCTCAAGAACGCGAAGTTGGCGGCTTCCAAGGTCGAGGATCGCCAGCTTCCCTCGACCCGGCGAATAAACAGCACGCGTCCCACTGATCGCCAAACAGTGCGATGAATCCGGTGGATCGAGCACGTAGCGATTTGCAACTGCCATCGCAGTATCGAATTCGACAAGCTGCGTGGTTGCCAGACCGTAATATCTGCCGTTCTGCGCAACAAAACGCCAGAATTCAAGCGTGTCCTCCAGAGGACGAAGCTGCCACGACCGTCCATCGTCATCGGACCGAATCGCAAACCCGCGGTAGCACAAGCCGAGAAAACGGCGACCTGCAGCAGCAATGCCCAGAATATGGAGCGAATCGGGAAGGTCAATTTGATCCCACGTTGCGCCCCAATCGGTGCTCCGCATGATAACACCACCCTCGCCATAGACGAGTAGGGCGCGGCCGTTATACGCACTCCCGGTCAGATCAGTAACCAATCGCGTCCGGGTATAGAGTGATTCATCGAATAAGCTCTCATCCTGCGCCAAGGCAGGAAGAGCTGTGAGAAGAGCAACAATCACTCCACGGAGCAGGATCATGGCAACCTCCAGTTATGGTGAACACGGTGCAAAGCAAGGAGTAATCCAGTGTTCGTTCCATTGTTTTCCAGGCGGTGGGATTGGTGGCACTGTTGTAGAACATTGCGGGGGACCGTCAACACCACGTTCAAGTTCACGCACAACAAGGGTTGGTGGAAATGTCGAGAAATCATAGCAGGCTTGGTATTTCCTGTAGCATCTGTTCTGCCATGAGCATGGGATGATGACATCGGCAAAATCTCCGGGCATCACTTCACGATTTTCTATCCGTTGGCATTGAGCAGTCCATACCTCATATGTGATCGACGTAGAACTATCGCATGGCGGATAGTCGCCCCAACAATTCTGTAGGTCCTCTCCTACACACTCTGAGACACCATTCCAGAACGCTCCCCCGACCTCCAAGGCACCGCAGCCGTAAAGGTGAATGAAGCATGTCTGTTCGTAAACGACTATCTGCTCGATTCGTGCAATGTTCGTTCCTCGCGAAGCATCCCAAATGCAACAGTAAGTAATCTCCACTGGACAGGTGAAGGTATAGCCCGTGCATGTGTATTCGATGCTGCACTGGATAGTGCGCTGGTATTCTCCCGGCCCGCAAAGTTCTTGAGCATGGGCAAGTGAAACTGCTGCAACAATCGCAACAGTCGCCACCTGCAAAAACGTTGCGAAAATTTTCATCGGAGTTTCTCCCAAAAGGTTTATCCTTGCGCCCGAAGATACAAAATCAAGTTCATATGGCAAGCGTAGTTATCGAGCGACTGGTCAACGTGTCTGCTGGTGTTCTCTGGATATCCAGGTCCCATGCATTCCAGATTGAGGAACGTAGCTACAGCAAGCATTCCTTTCTCCGTTTGCAGCTCGAGGAATTCTGGCATCTGCGATCCTTGGCACAATCGTTGCAGTAGTAGTTACACACTTCACGCCTGCAAGGACGCAGAACATGGCACAGATGCTCACAACCGAGACACTCGGCGCGCTGATTGATAAGCTGGCGATCGTGGATCTCAAGCTCTGGCATTGCCAAGAATTGCTCTTCGGGAGAGCAGATATCCCACCAAGCGAACGCCAGGAGCTCGAAGCAAAAAACACGTCGCTGCTGAGCCAACGCGCACACCTTATCGAGACGATCGATCGCTGGATTGCCCAGGCAGTTGAGGATCCATCGGCGCTGGTCATCACCAGTCCGCAGAACAAACTCTACGGTCGGTTTCGCACGGACGTCGAGCTATGACACGCCAGCAGAACATCCTGACCGATCCACTCCGCCCGCAAACGTTCGGCGAGATGATTGACGCGCTCATCATCACGAACATCCGCATGTGGCACGAGCAAGAAAAGTTCTTCGACCTCGAAAAGCTCCGCGCACTGCCCTGCGATCAAATCGTCCCACTGCTAACCTACACAACGCGGCTGAACCTGCTTCGAAACCGCGCAATGGATGGAGTGGACGTGCTCCTTGCTGAGCAGCTCAGCAAACGTTTTCCGGATGTCCTCCAACCTCCATCGCCACCGGACAAGGATTCCACCATCATCTGGGAGCCGACATGACGCTAAGCTACCGCATCCCGGTCTATCAACCCTGGCTGTGCGGCAACGAAGAGCGTTACGTACTCGACTGCCTGCGCTCCAATTGGATTTCGAGCAAGGGCGACTACATCGTAGCGTTCGAGGAACGCTTTGCGTCGTTTATCGGCATTCGCCATGCAATCAGCGTCTGTAACGGAACCGTCGCGCTCCACGTCGCCCTTGCTGCGCTCGGAATCGGACCCGGCGACGAGGTGATCGTCCCGACGCTGACGTACATCGCCCCTGTCAACGCCATCGTCTATTGCGGAGCAACACCAGTGTTTGTGGACTCCGATCCCCAGACGTGGCAACTCGATCCGAATCACGTCTATCGCCGCATCACTCCACGAACGAAGGCAATCCTGGCGGTGCACCTCTACGGCCATCCCGCGGATATGGGCGCACTGACGACACTCGCACGCGAACACGGGCTCTTCCTCATTGAAGACTGCGCGGAAGCGTTCGGCGCGTACTACGACGCTGCGCATGTTGGCACCTTCGGCGACATCGCGACGTTCTCGTTCTACGGCAATAAGACCATCACCACCGGCGAAGGGGGCATGGTCGTCACCAACGACGACATGCTCGCTGAGCGGGTTCGCCGACTCAAAGGGCAAGGCTTGGCGCCATACCGCGAGTACTGGCACGACATCGTCGGCTACAACTACCGCATGACGAACATCGCTGCCGCAATCGGGCTTGCACAACTGGAAAACGCCCCGCTCTTCCTCGAACGGAAACGTGCGATCGCTCAGCACTACCGCTCGCTGCTGAAGGGAACATCCGTTATCATGCACAGTGAAGCGCCGAACGTACGCCATGCGTATTGGATGGTCACCGTTCTTGCGCCTACAGCAGAGGATCGCGACCGCATTCGCGCGGAGCTTGCACGTCACGGCATCGAAACGCGCCCGACGTTCTACCCTGTCCACACCATGCCGATGTACGCGCAGCGCTACGAGCGGCATCGCGTCGCTGAGTCGCTCGGACTGCGTGGGATCAACTTGCCCAGTTACCCAGCACTTTCTGCCGACGAAATCGAAGAGATCTGCACCATTGTCGCGCAGTGTGCACCAACAGACACAGCGTCTTGCCCAGCACACCGTTACACAACGTCACCGCACACGCCATGAATTCGATCCCATGCCGCTTCTGTGGTGCAGCAACCCAGCAGCTTTTTACCGCACGAGTACTCAAGCGGTACGATGTTTCGTACTACCAATGCCCAGCATGCCGATTAGTCCAAACCGAGCAGCCATACTGGTTAGCGGAAGCGTACCAGAATCCAATCGGTGAACTCGACACCTGGCAACTTGAGCGGAGTCTCTATGCGAGCGTAGCAGTACACTCGCTTCTTCCACTGCTTGGAATCAAGCACCCGCGCGTGCTCGACTACGGCGCTGGCTATGGCATGCTCGTCCGCCTGCTACGCAATGCAGGGATCGAGGCCTACTGGAGCGATCGCTACGCTCCCAATCTCTTCGCGCAGGGTTGTCAATGGGATGGCGCCCCTGTTGACCTTGTCACCTGCATCGAAGTCGCTGAGCACTTCGTCGAACCAGCTCTCGAGTTCGAAACGCTCTTCGCCCACGGCCGCACTGTCCTGCTCTCGACCGTGCTCGTGCCCGACCCACCTCCACCACCCGACGCGTGGGACTACTACGCCCTCGACGGCGGGCAGCACGTTGCGCTCTATACGCTCGATACGCTCAGCGCAATTGCCCAACACTTTGGCGTGCAACTCTGGAGTAATGGCCATAACCTGCACGTGCTCAGCGATCGCTCGATCGCACTCGAAAATCTGACAACGCACCAGGGATGGAATCACACAATCGGACGAATCGAAGGAACCTTCTCCCCCGCAACGATGCAACCACGCTTGCAGCCAGTTCCGCTGCAAGCTCGGCAGAAACCTCTCATCGGCATCGCAATCTTCCATGGCCTTGGGGATATTCTCAACGCAACGATCATTGCCCGGCAAATCCGCTCGGATCACCCCGACGCACACGTTGTCTGGTACACCGCTGCACAATACGCGTTTATTCTCGACGGCAACCCCGATGTTGATGAAATTGTCCCACTCGAAGGTGATCCGAAAGCGTTGGACAGCCGCATCGAGAAACTCCGCCGCGAGCGCGACTGGGACGCATTCTACATCCCAGCTCCCTACCTGGCATACGACAAGCTTCCAGGTGGCGATTTGACCGAGCTAATGCTCGCGACCTACGATCGGCCAATCACAGTGCCACTCCGACCAGTACTGGTGCTCTCCCAGCAAGAGGTCGAGCGCGCACGCCAGTGGTGGGCACAGCTGCCCAGCGACCGCCCGCGGATCTTGGTCGAAACTGAATTTTTCTCGCAGCAGTCGCCCTGGGATCCTTCGTACGCCATTGCCCTCATCGAGGCACTCAAGCAACATCGGCCGGTGTTTGTCTTTACGGCAAAAAATCGCCCACCATACCTGGATGTGCTTCGAAACGTATATCCCGACTGCGTTTGGTGTGACCTTCCGTTCCGACTCAACGCTGAACTCTACAACCTGTGCGATGCATTCATCGGCGTGTCATCGGCAATCTCGTGCTTGAGCAATTCTACCTGGTGTCGCTCCGATGTCCCGCACATCGAAGTAGTCAGCGGCCCGCACTGGAGTACGTGGCACTTTCAGCATCACACGCAGCGATGGATCTGCTTTGACCGCGAAGCATTCGACCAGGCAACCAAGCAACTGAGTGCACTGCTTGGTGGAGAACACATTCAGCCACCGCCTCAGCAGACGCTGGCGCAGCTCTACGTGCGTCGCAGTGAGGGAAAATATCATTGGCTCTCCCCGACGCTTCTGCCGACAAGCCAAACGAAGATCTCTCACGTTGACGCCACTCGCGCAATCGTGCGGACGCTCGAATCGCTCGAGCCGTTCTACCTCTGCTACGGTGGCATCGGGGATTTTCTCCTTGCACTGAGCACACCGCTGGAACATGACGAACCGATAACAGTCGTGGCCGCGCCGAACTCGATTTCTGTAGCCCGTGCATTCTTCGACTGCTTCCCTCAGATCGAACGCGTGTATTTCATCGAGCGCCCCGATGATCCCAGCGATCGGTACGTGAGTGGTCTCTTTCTCCGTGCAGCAGCAGCGCTCTGCAAAAACTGGCGTGGGCGTGGTATCACTCCTCCCGGACGCGAAGACGATTTTTGGAAGCCAGGGTTGGACATTGTCCGCACGTGTGGGGTTACCCTCCATCCGGCATGGGTGCAGCGTTACCGCGTTGATCAGATCGAGCATCCACAGGTCGTGCTCGCTCCAATGGGGAGCCTCAGCGGCATGTTCCGCAGCAAGCGCAACTCAATGCCGCCGCAGTACTGGGATCGGCTCCTTGCTCTCCTTCGTGCAAACGGCATCCGTCCGCTGATCGTGGGCACACCAGAAGAAGCAGTGGCATACCCCGCCGATAGTTGGGCGCACGATAAGCGAAGCTTTTCCTTCGAAGAGCAATTCCGTCTCCTGGCTAGTGCGGATTTGGTGATCGCTGCTGATTCCTGGCACAAAACGTTCGCTGCGATGGCGGGGGTACCAACGATTGTCTTCGCACCAATGACCAACCATGACTTGGATTTCTGGCAAGATAGCTCGCGTGTAGTCTTTTGCGATCCCTGGCCGAACATCACCTACGTCCGCACGTGGGAGGAAGCTCTCGGTGCGGCTCAACACCATCTTGCAGGACGTGCGGGCATCACGCTCGATCAACGCGTAGTACAGCCACCACCGGAACGCCCTCGCCGAACAAATCCGCGACAACCGCTGACGAGCTTCCACCCCGTGTTCTGGGAGCGGGATTATCGGAACGCTCGTAGTGTGCACGTTCGGCTCAGCGACGCACTTGGCGACACGTTGATGGCGACAGCCGTCATCGAAGCGCTCAAGGGTGCGTATCCACATCTTTCCATCACGGTCGCTGCAGCTCCGCATGCAGCCGAGATATTCCGCGGCAATCCCAGTATTGAGCAGTGCGTCACGGTCAACACCAGCGATGATCTCCGCTGTGAAGCTACTGCTGATGTTGTCGTGGACTACCGTTACCTGCTCGATCAGCTGCCGGAGTACTACGGCGTTCTCCCGATGATGGATATTCTCGCAAATATCGCCGGCGTTCGGTTGCCGAGCAAGCAACTCTTTTACTATCCCACAAGCGAAGAACGCACGAAAGCTGCCGAATATCTCGGCACACACCGTGGAGTGGCTGTGCACTTGGAAACTCGAAAGGATCCGCTCCGTAGCTACCCCCATGCAGCAGAATTTCTGCGTGCCTTGCTTTCCCTGGTGCCTGAGCATACGTTGGTCTGGCTTGGATCGTCGCCATCGCCGATTGCATCAGCCTCGATCCTCGATGCATCGGGACTGTCGCTCCGCGAGCAAATCGCACTCGTCGAACGCTGCACAGCTGCTGTCGTCATTGATAGCGTGTTCTTCCACGTGGCGCACAACCTGTATCGCAAACCAACGCTCTTGATTGCAGGACCAACGAGCGAGTACCTCATTGGCGATTACACTGCCGCGCCGCTGGTCACACTCCGAGCGGCAGGGTGCATCCCGTGCTACTGGAATACAAAGCGTTGCCGTGGGGTCTGCACCGCATCGCTGGCTCCGTCGGATGTTGCGGATGCAACCGCTGCATTCCTCGACCGCGCTGAGCGTGGCGTGCTCGGCATCAATCTGCCGCCACAGCCAACGGTTCTGCGTTGTACGTGGGACAGCCAGCAGCACAACCTCTTCGCACAGTGTATGCATCACCGTGCCGTGGGCTGCGCTCCGGTTCGTTTGCACATCGTCGAAGCAACCGAGCCACTCCCCGACTACGCAGAACTCTGGAATGGTGTCGAACTCATTCGTAACGCAACACCGAAAACGTTTCACCTTCAGGAGGTTTTCCACTCATGACAACGCTTGCAGCTCAAACTGAACGTGTTGCGTGCCCCTACTGCGCAAGCACAATCGCAAATCCAGTCCGCCAGAGTGCAGACATCGTCGAATGCCTCGAATGCGGCACGGTCTATCTCCGTACCCGACTACGGCCGGAGGCACTCTACGCACTCTACCAGAACTACGCGCACGAAGGCTCGCACATGCGACTGCCCAAGACACGTCAAGAAATCGAGCAGTCTGGTCTGCGACGCGAAGAATTTGTTCGCCTGGTCCTTGAGTTCATCGAGCCGGGCGGTATCTGGCTCGACATTGGCTGCGGTTGGGGAGCAATGCTCGACCACGTTCGGGCGCTCGGATTTACACCCCGCGGGATTGAACTCACCCGTGACTGCGTTGATTTTGCTGCGATGGTGCTCGGCATTCCTGTTTCAAACACCGATTTTGTCCAATCCCACATCGAACCAGCCTCCTGCACGGTCATCTCAATGGTGCACACGCTTGAGCATCTGACTAATCCTGCAGAAGCACTCCGCAAAGTGCATGCGACACTGACCGACAATGGCATCTTCTGCGGCATTGTCCCGAACTTCGATTCGCTCTGCTCGGAGCTTCTGCTGGAAGGATGGGCATGGCTCGACCCACAGTACCACTACGTGCACTACACACCGACTACGCTCGAGAAGCATCTCCGCTCAGCAGGATTCGCAATCCGACACCTTTCTACTGCAACCGGTGATTATGGCGAGGACATCGTGCTCAACTACTTGCGGAGTGTGATGCCATCCCTGCCCGGGCAGCTCAGCTATCGCCAGTTGCTCCGAGCCGTCGAAGAAGATGGCCGCGGGGAAGAAATTCGCTTTGTTGCACAGAAAGTCTAGTAGTGCTCGCCGTATCGAGTACGCCATAGAATCTGGCGGTGCTATCTTCGCGTTGGCACGCACTACCCATCAGAGTTCTATGGCGCTCTTTGCTGAGTTCCGCGAGTTTCTCAGCCGCGGCAATGCAGTGGACTTAGCCGTCGGTGTCATCATCGGTGCAGCGTTTACGAACGTTGTCACCAGCATCACCGATGGAATCATCCGGCCGCTGATTGCGCTCATCGCACCCGATCCAGGCGTAGGATTGATGCTTGGTCCGCTCGATATCGGACGTGTCGTGAGCGCACTGGTCAACTTCCTCCTTACCGCAGCGGTGATCTTCTTCATCATCGTCAAGCCGATGAATGCACTGCGCCGCAAGAGAGAGCGCACCAAAGCAGAAACCTCCCAGTAGCTCTTCCACACAGGCACTAGAGTTCTTATGCTTCGAGTTTCGATAGCGTGGTGTCTTGCACTTTCGATTGCATTGTCCCAATCATCTCCGTGGGAATCGAAGGGGACAGCAACACTGAACTTGACACAGGTTGCACTCAAAAACTGGGTGGGCGGCGGACAAAATACCATCGGCATTGCGGGGCTACTTTCCTACCGCGCGCTCTACAACGATGCGCGCACCCGATGGGAAACAACCCTCGATGTTGGCTATGGCTTGACTAAACTTGCCGACGCACCCTTCCGCAAGAGCGATGACCGCTTCATCTTGATTTCAACTGCTGGACTCCACACACCGGATTCGCTCATTCAGTACGCGCTCCAGCTGGATTTCCGGACGCAACTGACCGATGGCTTTCGTTACGGCACAAACGCACCCGATACGCTCACCTCGACACTGTTTGCACCTGCTACGGTCAATCTCGGTCTTGGGGGCACCTACACGCCGAGCGATGGGATCTCGCTGACGCTCATGGCAGCGACGGGACGGGCCGTGCTCGTGCTCGACCGTCGGTTGCAGGATGGGACGCTCGGCGTGGACTCCGGGAAGGCGGTTCGCGTTCAATTCGGTGCTTCGCTCAACGCGACGATCGTCAAAGAGATCATCGAGAACGTCCTGCTCAACACCAAGCTCGCTGTCTTTGCCCCGTACGATGCATTCACCTCGCAAGTGGTCAACTGGAATACCGTCATCACGTTCCGCATCAACAAATTTCTCAGCGCAAATCTTGCGCTCGATGTTGCCTACGATCCGAAGGTCATCATCACGCACGATGATGGCACGCGCGGACCGTCGGTTCAACTTCGGAATGTGTTCGGGTTAGGCATTACACTTCCGCTCTGAGCGCATGCGGCGGGTGCTGGTGGTGGCGTACTATTTCCCTCCGTCGGGCGGTCCAGGCGTCCAGCGCGTGTTGAAGATGGTGCGCTATCTGCCACAGTTTGGCTGGGAGCCTGTTGTTCTTACCGTTCGTGACGGTACGTATCCCGCTCGCGATGAATCGCTACTCGCCGAAGTGCCGCCCCAGGTGCATATCGAGCGGACGCCAATTGTAGAGCCATATGCGCTCTACCGACGCATCACAGGAACGAAGCAACCAATTGACATCGCCGTTCTCACCGATCGTCGCACTGCAGGCTGGAAACAGCGCCTGGCCGAGTGGATTCGCGCAACCTTTTTCATCCCCGATGCGCGAATCGGCTGGTTGCCAAGCGCTGTCCGAGCAGGGAGATCGCTCATCGAGCGGCTGGGTATTTCGATGCTCTACACCTCGTCACCTCCCTACACCTGCGCACTCATCGGACGTGCGCTCAAACGACGCTCAGCGCTGCCGTGGGTGATGGAATTGCGCGATCCGTGGACGGAGTTTCTGACGACGCCCAAGCGCTGGTGGCTCCCGGCATGGATTGACCGCCACTTGGAGCACTCCTGCTTGGATCAGGCTGATCGGATTGTTGCTGCGTGGGATGGGATCGTCCACGACGCAGTGCGGAAGTATCCAGCGCTGCCCCGCGAAAAATTTGTGGTAATCCCCAATGGCTTCGACGCAGCGGACTATCCCCCGGTGCACCGATCACGCACGGAGAAGTTCACCATCACGTACACTGGCTCGCTCTACGGCCTGCGAAATCCCTCGATCTTGATCGCTGCGCTCGAGCAGCTGCTTGCACGTGGCACACTATCGCTCGATCGCATACGACTGCTCTTGGTCGGACGCATCGGGGAGGACGTCGCTTCCGACATCGCACGTTCGCCGGTACACGTGTGCACCGAAATCATCCCGTACCGTCCACACGCAGAGAGCATCCGCTTGCTGCAATCAAGCGACGTTGCGCTCCTTGTCATTGATCGTTCCACCGATAGCGCAGCAATCGTCCCGGGTAAGGTGTTCGAGTACCTCGGCGCGGGGAAAGCGATTCTGGCACTTGCACCACACGGCAGCGCAGTCGAAGATCTCTTGACCGAAACTGGTGCTGGCGTTGTTTGCCAAACCGTCGAGGAATGCAGCGCAGTGCTGGCACAGTGGTACCAACGATGGCAACGCAACGAACCAATCGTTACACCGAATCTCGATGCGATCGCTCGCTACGAACGACGCTCAGCGGCGCGTCAGTTGGCAGCGATTTTTGATGCACTTGCTCGATAGGTGCCGCCTGACGATGCGATAGGCAACCGAAGGTGTTTGGTCCCCACCGTGCAAGTGTTCGAGCACACCCGCACGATGAGTTCGCAGCTGCGGAAAGAGCATTCATCCCTACGTGTAAATTGCATTCGATGGAACAAGTGCCAGTCATAGCGATCGCATGTGCCCTCCTACTGGCCAGCAGCGCTGCGCTCAGCGGGTGCGGGACGGTGCATCAAACATCCGAGTTTGATTGTATCGTTGCCACCGGCGAGGATGCCATCGCTGCATGCCGATTGGACGATGCACTCTACCTTCTGGCAATCGCACCTGATGGCTCTGAACAGCTCCTTCGTACTCGGATGCGGAGTGATGGCACGTGGACCCCACTCGAACGCAACTTCTTCCCACCGCTTGACTCATTGCAGGGCGGCAAGCCAGCGCTCGCGCGGTTAGAGGATGGAACGCTGCTGGCAGTGTTCCCTGCACATCGAACGCCAACGAATGTAGATCTCATCGAGTGCCGATTTGCCGATGGGAAATGGTCGGCGCCCCGCTGGATGGACGAGCTCAATTCGCCAGCGTGGGATTCTCAGCCAGCACTTTCTCCGGATGGAACGCTCTTGCTCTTTGTTTCTGATCGTCCTGGAGGGCGTGGCGGTAAAGACATCTACATCGCTTCGCAATTGTCCCATGGTTGGTCGCAACCGACGTTAGTCGGTATCTCAACACTAGGCGACGACATCACACCTGCACTGATGCCCGATAGCACGATGCTCTTTGCTCGGCGACGGGATACTACGCACGGCGATTACGAACTCTTCATGGCTCGCCCAGCCGAGCCACTGGTGTGGGCACAGGCGCAGCCACTTCCCCCGCCAATTTCATCCCCTGCCGATGAGTTAGCCCCCGTCGTCTGGGATTCGCTCTTGGTGTTCAGTACCAACCGCACCGGTGGCCATTTCTCCATCGCGCAGACCAGGCTCTGTGGACCGGTCACGTTGCACGTTGTCGTCCATCCATCGCCGAGCATCACGCAGTTGGAAGGCACGCTTACTGTTGCGTCGAGTGCATCAATCCAGACCGTCTCGATTGGCGCAGAAGGGACATGTGCCGTCCATCTCGATGCAGGACGGCAGTATCTGATCCGCTACACGAATCGCTGCAGCAATAGAGCAGTACAATGGAACATCAGCGCCCCGTGTGATCCGATGCGGGCAGTGGTTATTGACCTCTCTGGCGCTTTCCCCGATGAGCAGCGGGGGTGGGAAACAACACTCGCAAATGTCTTTCTGCCTGATGACTACCTCCCCGCAACCGACGAGCATCGCACAGCAGCAGCACTGTTAGCGCGGTACAACCTCGCAGGGCTGAGAGAGCAATCGGCATCGTTCGACCGCAGTGCGATTGAGGAGCTGCTCAGCGCTGTTGCTGCTCGCGCAGCGTGCGCACCTGGCGAACCAATCACAATCGAACTTGCCGCATCACCGCCAGCGATGCCGATCCGCTACAGCGGTGCAACGCTCGACCTTCCAGCACTCGGCGGATCACTCAAAGCAGGCGAGCTTCTTTCGCCGGAGCGTGCAGCACTCCTCCGTGCGTACACTGCGCAACAACTCCTGGAAGAGGCTCTCCGCGCACATCCGATTGCATCGCGGTATCAGGCCCGGATTCATTGGCGCCTTGCAGCACTCGATGAAAGCGGCCAGTCCCTCCGCATTCGGATTACAATTGGAGACGGCGAAGCTGCCGGCTGATAACCGCACGCCCACCCTCTCATTCGTGGTTGCGCTAGCGATAAGCTACCCAATCCTTCGATAGTGCGACATCTCGTATTTTTGCAGCCCACAACGGATGGAAATTCCTCATGCAAGCAATCGTCGAAATCGCTGGTAAGCAATACCGCGTCCAACCGAACGAGCGGCATGTCGTTCCTCATCTTGCTGCCGAGCCAGGGCAAACGGTCGAATTCCGGAGCGTCCTTGCAGTGCTCGATGGCAACAGCATCCAGCTTGGCACCCCACACGTCGCCGCAACGGTCACTGCAACCGTTCGCGCACACGGCAAGGGGGAAAAAGTGCTCGTGTTCAAGAAAAAGCGCCGGAAAGGCTACAAGAAGTTGCGCGGGCATCGCCAGCAATACACCGAAATCGAAATCACTGGTATCACACTGGGTCAGTAAACGATGGCACATAAAAAAGGCGGCGGCTCGACAAAGAACGGCCGCGACTCGAATTCCAAACGTCTGGGCGTCAAACGGTTCGGTGGGCAGTTCGTCCGTGCGGGCAACATCCTGATCCGCCAGCGCGGCACCCGGTGGCATCCGGGCGAGAACGTCGGTCTCGGGCGCGACTACACGCTCTTTGCACTCACCGACGGCATCGTCAAATTCGAACGCTACGGCCGCAATCGCCAGAAAGTCTCGGTTTACCCCGTCGAAGCTGCAAACTAAGATGAGCATTTGATGCCTTGAACGCCCGCGTTTCTCCCCGATAACGCGGGCATTTTTTGTTGAACCTACGCGTGGAGGTTACGCTGTGAAAATTACCGTTGTTGGTGCTGGAAACGTTGGCGCTACCGTTGCGCAGCAACTTGCGTACTACGAGCTCGCCCGCGAAGTCGTGCTCGTGGACATCGCCGAGGGCATCCCACAAGGGAAGGGATTGGACCTTCTCGAAGCAATGCCTGTCTTGGGCTCGGATACCTACGTCCACGGCACCAATTCCTACGAGCCGACTGCCAGCTCGGACATCGTCATCATCACCGCTGGTTTGGCGCGAAAACCTGGCATGAGCCGCGATGACCTGCTGGCAGCGAACGCAAAAATCGTCGCATCCTGCGCCCAGCAAGCTGTTGCACATTCGCCGAACGCGATTTTCATCATCGTTTCTAATCCTCTCGATGTCATGACGTACCTGACGCTCCGCGTTACCAAGCTCCCGCGGCATCGCGTCATCGGCATGGCCGGCGTGCTCGATACTGCACGCTACCGGGCGTTCATCGCAATGGAGCTTGGCTGCTCGGTCGAAGACATCCAGGCATTGCTCCTGGGCGGGCATGGCGATTCAATGGTGCCGCTGGTGCGATACACAACCGTTGCAGGGATTCCACTTTCGCAGCTGCTTCCCAACGACCGCATCGAGGCAATCGTCCAGCGCACCAAAGATGGCGGCATCGAGATTGTCAACTACCTCAAGACTGGCTCGGCGTACTACGCTCCTGCCGCCTCGACAGTCGAAATGGTCGAAAGTATCGTCAAGAACAAGCGGCGAATTCTCCCCTGCTCGGCGCTCTGCGACGGCGAGTACGGCTTGCGCGATGTTTGCATTGGTGTACCAGTCAAGCTCGGCGCACACGGCATTGAACAGATCCTCCAAATCGAGCTGACCGACCACGAGCGTGCTCTCCTGGAGCAGTCGGCAGCCGACGTTTCAAAGAACATCGCAAAGCTCGTCGAACTTGGCTATTAGCACACTCTCCAGCGATGCACTGTCGCGATGCTGCCCACCTGCTCGAACGCTACGCTTTGCTCCTCGAGCTGGCGGGTGAAAATCCCTTCAAAGCACGCGCATTCAGCCGTGCTGCAGAACTTCTTGCGCCGTTGGATATGCCACTCGAGCACGCCGTGGCCCATGTGGCAATCCAACAAGCGCCCGGCATTGGCGAAGGCATTCGGGGCGTATTAGCCGAACTTGCCAAAACAGGCACCATCGGCCACCTGGAAACGCTCGAGCGGGCAATCCCTGCTGGCGTCGTGCAACTGACCGAACTTCGTGGTATCGGAGCAAAACGAGCTCGCCAGCTCTGGCAAGACTGTGGCATCACGAGTATCGAAGAACTCGAACGTGCCTGCCGTGATGGCCAAATCGCACGGTGCAAGGGCTTCACAGCAAAGTCGCAGGCATCGCTCCTCGAAGCAATTGCCTTCTGGCGCTCGACGCGCGGACGCCTCCAACGGCACAAATGCTGGCGCCTGTTCGATGAACTTCGCTCGTTCTTGCTCGATCACGGAGCACAGGAGGTTTATCCCGCCGGTGAGCTTCGGCGCGGCACCGAGGTCGTCAGCTCCCTTGCGATAGTTGCGATCACAGACTCGCCAGCAGAGCTTTCACTTCCCGCAGATTTTGTACCGAGCGGCGCGCGATCGTATCGCTCGCTCGAACGCGACATCGTGGTGGAGATCGTCCTTGCCACCCCAGACGAAGCGGGTACTGCACTGTTTTCGGCAACAGGTAGCCAGGCATTCATCCACGCTGTTGCGGGCAGTGTGAACCTTCCTTTGCTTCCAACCGAAGCAGAGGTTTTTGCGCACTTCGAGTTGCCGTACGTTCCGCCGGAACTCCGAGATGACGCGACGCTCCCCGAGCGGCTGCGGCACGGTGAGAGTATCCCGCCGCTGGTGACGATGCAACAACTGCGCGGCATGCTGCACGTCCACACCAACTGGAGCGATGGCAAGCATTCGCTCGAAGAAATGGCACAAGCCGCAGCAGCGCTGGGATTCGAGTACATCGCCATCTGCGACCACAGCCAGAGCGCTGCCTACGCTGGAGGTCTCAGCATCGAACGTGTCGCCGAGCAACGTGCCGCTATCGAGGCGCTCAACGAGCGGGGACTTGGCATTCGCATTCTGCACGGCATCGAAAGCGATATTCTGCCGGACGGCTCGCTCGACTACCCCGACGATGTCTTGGCAACGTTCGATCTTGTCGTCGCGTCCGTCCACTCGCACTTCGATCTTCCCGAGCATGAGCAGACCGAGCGCATCTGCCGTGCGCTGCGCAATCCGTACACAACAATTCTCGGCCATCCGACTGGACGGTTGCTGCTCCGCCGCGATGGCTATCGGCTCAACATCGAACGCGTGCTCCAGGAAGCAGCACGAACGGGGACAGCGATCGAATTCAACGTCAACCCCTACCGGCTCGATCTCGACTGGCGTTACCACCAGCGCGCATGCGAGCTTGGCGTTCGCATCGCCATTGACCCGGACGCCCACAGCACCGAAGGAATGCTCGAGCTGGCCGATGGCGTCACGGTCGCTCGGCGTGGCAGGCTCGGTGCGCAGGATGTGCTCAACACACTGCAGCTTGCAGAGTTCACCGCCTACGTCCATGCACAGCGCATGCGAAAACAGGAGCTTGCCCGACCATGAAACGCTGGTGGACTGCTGCAGTCGTCCTTGGGATCGTCCTCCTCGATCAAGCGACAAAGCTTGCAGTCAAGGGGTTTTCGCTCTTGGGCATCGAACATCCCGGCATGCGCATCGGGGAATCGTTCCCGCTCATCGGTGAAGCGGTCCGCATTACGTTCGTCGAAAATCCCGGCATGGCGTTCGGCATCGAATTCGGCGCAGCGAAAATTGCACTCAGCCTGTTTTCTATCGTCGCAGCAATCGTGCTCGCGGTGCTTCTGCGTCGGATGCACCAGCAGCAGGTCGCCTGGCAGATTCAACTGGCAATCGCACTCATCCTGGCAGGCGCGATCGGCAACTTGATTGACCGCGTCTTCTACGGCGTCCTCTATGGCGAGGCGCCTCTGTTCTACGGCCGTGTGGTGGACTTTCTCGACGTGGACATTCCCGACATCCATCTCGGCAGCCTTGTTCTCCAGCGGTGGTGGGTCTTCAACATTGCGGATGCTGCCGTTTCCTGCGGTTTGATCCTCCTTGTGCTCGTTGGGCACCAGATGCCGCCGCTCCGGCAGTTGTTGCTCGGCAACCCTTCCGCACCTGCTTCGCCACAGGCACGTAATGCTGCGTCCGAAGAACATTCTGCGCCCTAATACGGCTGGCGAGCGATCAACGCGCCAATCTTCCATGCAAAACTGTGCCAATACCAAGCCTTCCACAGAAAAAATTTTCCTCCAAACACCAAATGCAAAAAGTGTTTGCATCGGCGGCAGTGGCGTATTATTTTCGCGCTGGGAGAGAGTACGTGATGCCTCCTTTCGTTGTGGTGGTGAAAGTCTCGGGGAGTGCCCCTCGATGTTGTGGTGACGTCGAGGGGCATTTCTTTTTCAGCTGCGAAGTATCTTTGAAACCACGAACACTGACGATACTCCTGCCATGCAGAACGTGATTGTCGGATTGCTCCTGGTAACGGTAGCAAGCGTTGCGATGCATCTGGAAACGCCCGGCGAGCCACAGCAGAAGCCAATCGCGCTCGTTGGTGGGCGAGTGTATACCGTCTCCAGTGGAATCATCGAGCGCGGCACAGTGCTCTTCGATCGCGGCAAGATTGTCGCCGTCGGCAGCGATGTGCCTATCCCGGCTGATGCAGTTCGCATTGACTGCCAGGGCAAGAACATCTACCCAGGACTGTTTGCACCCCACACAACCATTGGACTCATCGAGATCGAAGCAGTCCGTGCAACACGCGATGCTGCCGAAGTCGGCTCGTTCAACCCGAACGTCCGCGCCGACGTTGCGTACAACCCCGATAGCGAGGTCATCCCAACAGTGCGTTCGAATGGCGTACTGCTCGCTGTGGTTGCGCCGGAAGGCGGGCTTATCAGCGGCATCGCATCGGTGATGCAGCTCGACGGCTGGACGCGGGAGGACATTGCGTTGCGTCCTCAGGCTGCGGTAGTCGTCAACTTCCCCACACTAGCAACGTTTCGTGCGCCGTGGGTGCGGCGCAGCCCGCAGGAGCAGCGTCGTGATGCCGAGCGGCAGATCGAATCGCTCTACGACTTCTTCCGCGCTGCTCAGATGTACGCCCGCGCTGCAGCAGCAGGACTTGCCGAGGCAAAGCGTGACATTCGTTTCGAGGCGCTCCGCCCGGTCTTCGATGGGACAATGCCAGTGATGATTCGCTGCTGGGAGTACAAACAAATCCTCCGTGCGATCGAATTTGCCAAGCACTTCGGGATCCGTGCCATTCTGGTCGGCTGCTCGGATGCATGGCGCTGCCTGGACGAAATCAAGCAGAGCGGCTTCCCCGTGATCGTCGGTCGCGTGCACTCCCTGCCGATGCGCGATGAGGAAGGCTACGACACACCCTATCGCCTCCCAGCGATCCTCGATAGTGCCGGCATTCCGTTTGCCCTGAGCGACGCAGGATTTTGGCAGCAACGCAACCTTCCGTTTCAGGCAGGAACTGCCGTCGGCTTCGGGCTGCACAACGATGCTGCACTCCGAGCAATCACGCTGACCCCAGCGGAGATCTTCGGAGTTGCAGATCGCGTCGGCTCGATCGAAGTGGGCAAGGATGCAACGCTCATCGTCACCAGCGGCGATGTGCTCGATGCAATGACAAGTCGGGTCGAGCTTGCATTTATCCAGGGGCGGCCTGTCTCGCTCGAAAGCAAGCAATCACGGCTTGCGGAAAAGTATCGCACGCGCTACCGCCAGCCGAAGCAATGAATCGCCTGCGCAACGGCACTCTCCTCGAAAGCCAGCCAGTCCCGATGCCGGCGACAACCCGCAACATTATGCGTCGCCGGCTGAGTCCAGATGCATTTGCGCGCTTCGAACAGGTCCAAATGTACGCGATCACATACTGGAGCGAGGGTCTGCGAATCGGCGGATTCTTGGCGCTTCCTCCTCCCGCAGCAGCGATGTATCCAGCGGTCATCTTCAACCGCGGCGGTGCTGGGCCGCGTGCAGCGCTCCAAGCGGAAGGTGCGTTCCAGTACATCGGGACGATCGCAAGCTGGGGATACGTCGTCATCGCGAGCAACTACCGCGGACAGGGCGGCAGCGAGGGCACCGAGGAATGGGGAGCTGGCGATGTCCGCGACGCAATGAACCTGCTTCCATTGATCGAACAGCTCGGCTATGTGGACACCGACCGTATCGGTCTGGTCGGTGGAAGTCGCGGTGGGATGATGGCGTTCATGATGCTGCGCCGTACGACCGCATTTCGCGCAGCGGTAACGATTGGTGCGCCAACGATGCTCCACCGCTGCTCGCCGCAGTCGCCCATCCGGCGCACGTTCGGTCGGTTCCTCGACCCGACGCGCGACATCGAGCAGCAACTCCGCGAGCGCTCGGTGCTCGTCTGGGCCAACGAACTGCCTCGCACAACACCGCTGCTGATTCTGCACGGCACCGGTGACCGCCGTGTCGAACCCGAGCAGAGCCTCCATCTGGCGCTTGAACTTCAGCGCTTGCACTTCCCCTACAAGCTCATCCTCTACGACAATGCCGACCATATCCTGGCCGGCCGACGGAGCGAAAGCGACTACGACATCCGTTGGTGGCTCGATCACTACGTCCGCGATCGTGCCCCACTGCCGCGCACCGGACCGCACGGCGCGTAATCTGCCGTAACTTTGCCGCGAACGATTCCTGTGTGTCCAGGCATGCATTTCGAACTCCAAAATGTCAGCATTCACTTCGACGCTATCCCTGCACTGAGTGCACTCAGCGTTCAGATTCCCACAGGTAGCATGCTCATGGTCACAGGGCCGACCGGTTCCGGGAAAACAACGCTCTTGCGCCTGCTGTATGCCGACATCTTCCCTTCGGAAGGTGCTGTGTTCATCAGCGGCCAACGCACCACAACGCTCGGACGGCGCCGCATCCAGCAGCTTCGCCGCCGAATGGGGATCTGCTTCCAAGACGTGCGGCTGCTCGATGACCTAAGCGTCTTCGACAACATCTTCCTTGCGCTCTTGTTACGGAACGTCCCAGCGCCCCAGGCACGGAGCCGCACGCTCGACGTCCTGGTTCGACTCGGCATCAGTTACATCCGCGAAAAATTCCCCGCCGAATGCTCGATGGGTGAGCGCCATTTAGTCGGGATTGCCCGCGCATTGGCAGCTAAACCTGAATGCATCATTGCCGATGAACCAACGGGCAATCTCGATGTTGATACGACGGCGATGGTGGCAGAAGAACTCCGGAAGGAAAACGAACGCGGCACGACGATTATCGTCGCGACGCACGACCCATTTTTTGCAGCACACTTTCCCGCCACTCATCGGATCGCACTCTACGAAGGGCGGCTTGTTTCGTCGGATATGCTCACAGCCTCGGCATGACGTCGCTTCGCTTGGCATTGCTCGGCTACGGGCGGATGGGGAACGCAATCGAACAGATTGCGCTCGAGCGCGGCCACCACATCACAGTGCGAGCAAGCAGGAGCAATCCCGCCACGCTCGATCAGCTCCGCTCGGCGGACGTTGCACTCGACTTTTCGAATGCTTCTGCCGTCGAAGGCCACTTGACGCTCTGCGCAGAGGCGGGCATACCGCTGGTGCTCGGCACAACAGGCTGGGATACATCTTCGCCGCACCTTGCCGCAGCTGGTGAGCGTATCGGAATTGTTATCGGCGCGAATTTTTCGGTGGGAGTTGCGATTGTTTCCCGGCTTGCTGCGTTGCTTGGACAGCTGCTGGAACCAACACTCGGCTACCAGCTCCACATTCATGAGCTCCATCACCGCGGCAAAAAAGACTCCCCCAGCGGAACAGCACTTATGCTCGCACGGACGCTACAGCGTCACTTGCCGTTCGATGCACCGATCCATACTGAGCCTATTCCCCCGATTCCAAGGAGCGCAATTACGCTCAGCTCCGCTCGTATCGGCACCATTGCAGGAGTCCACACAATCATCGCCGACTCTGAAGCCGACACGATCGAGATCACACACTGCGCAAAGTCACGACGTGGCTTCGCGCTCGGTGCCGTGATGGCAGCAGAGTGGATTATCGGCAAGCGTGGACTATACGTTTTCCCGGACGTTGCATTTGAGATTCTCCGCCTCCAGCTACCGCAATGAGCTGGACGTTCGATGTCATCATCCCCACGTACGAAAATGCTGGCGAGCTCCAACGCTGCCTCGATGCTCTCGAACAGCAAACGTTCGGCTCGTTCCGTGTGTTCATCTGCATTGATGGCGAAAGCGCCGCGGTGCGGCAGCTCCTTGCTGGCCGTCGGCTGCCGTTTGCACACCACATTGTGAGCCATCCTGGCAACGAGCACCGCGGACGGAACGCGACGCGGAACTTGGCGCTCCCGTATTTGGAAGCTCCCTTCCTTGCGATGCTCGATTCGGACGTAGTTCCTGCGCCTGAATGGCTTGCCGAGCATTACCGGCTGCTCTGCGACCGCGAGTGTGCATCCGTCGGGGATATTCGCTTCCTCGATACCGCCGAAAACGTCTGGGCGCGGTACATCCAACACCGCGGCAAAAACAAGTACTGTCACGGCCAGCAAATACCGCCTTACTACCTAACGACGGGCAACCTCGCGCTGCCGACGCGGTTCTTCCAGGCACTTGGTGGGCAAGATGAACGCATGCGAGGTTACGGTGGCGGGGACACCGAATTTGCCCTGCGGCTTGAGAAAACCGTCAGCGTGCCCGTTATCTTCAACGCCAATGCGCTCGGCTACAGCACGATGAACAAGACACTCGCGCAAGCCTTGGCACAAATGGAGGAGTTCGGCGCGGTCAATTTGCCGCTCCTGCTGTCGCTGCATCCGGAGGAGCGCCGAATCTTTGGGTTGAAGTATCTGCTGGGGCAGCGATGGTTCGACCGCGTCCTTCGGAGCATCGCTCGGTCGGAACTTGCCGAGTGGTTACTCCGGCTGCTCCCATTTCCCGTTGCGTCCGTCGAACGAGCAATTGTGCATTTTGCCGTCTTCAGTGCGATTGCTCGCGGTTGGGAGCGTCATCGCTCCGCGCAGGCGGCGGCATTGCAATGAACATCCGGAGCAACTTCTCCGCGTAGTGCACTGATGCAATCGGACTCGACACGGTCGGCGCTGCACTGAACAGCTCGCCTAATCCGCCGCTCTGCCGGGCCGGCTGCTCTTGGGAGGGCGAGAACATGAGCGTCACCGCATACGCGATTAGGAGCACAAACTCCAACGCAATCGCAAAGAGCACAAGCGAGGGCCGCTCCTTTGGGATAAACTGCAGTCCCCGCAACCCGATGATGATGATGAGCACCGCCGCGCCGACGTAGATACTCCCGAGCACCGCCTGCTCATATTCGACCGTGAAGTGATTGCGCAGGTAGAGTCGCACCGCGGACGGAAGGGAGAACAATCGTCGCACTCCTCCCGAGGCCCACTGCACTGCCCGCTGAAGCAGGATCAGTTCATCAGCCGAAGTGCCGTACTCTGTCGCAAGCGCGCCGAGTTCTTCCAACGACGCGCTGCGGATTCGCTCTGCGAGTGTGAGTGTTTCCGCAGACCCGACGGCAACTCCATACACTTGCACAGCCAGTCGCTCGAGCGCTTGGGAGATCTCCCGCTCGAGATTTTTCCGAAGCAGTCCGACTCGAGGTGGCAGCAGCGCGCTCACAAGGCTTGCCACCAAAAATCCCATCGCAAGAGTGATAGGTGCCAGTGCAAGCATGGGGTTGAACAGGTACTCTTTGGCATCTATCTCACGCGCGTAGGGACCCCCACCATTGGCATCCACGACCAGCCGCCACTCATACCAGCGGCTTACTGGCTCGATGCGTGCTCCGAGTGAATCGCGAAAGATCGCCTCCAGCATCGGCAGTGCGAGCAGATGGAAAAAAAGTACTCCGCCCGCAAGCATCAATGCGAGAAAAACTGTTGCTTGGAGCGCGGTGGTTCGACCTGCCTGCGCAGCATGAGCATGCATAGCATCACACCACATCAATTCTCTCGGCGGGAAAATACGCATCGTCGATCAGCTTCAAAAATGGAAGGGACGCGACGAGCTGTAACACCCGGCGCGCCCCCACCTATCCCGGAGTAGAAAGCCCCCTTGATACTTTGGTACCCTCACCTGGCGCTAAACTACACCGATGGAGAGCCACGTCCAATCGGTACTTTTACGGAAATTTGCACCAGGAAAACTGGCCAGTGCGATGACAGAGTTCCAGCAGAAATTTCTCCAGCAACTCGAGGAGCACGCTACTGCAATCGGCGGAAGCATTGCCTTCCCGGATGCTACCGATGAACGAACGCTTCTGGCTGCGTGCACGCTCGCCAGCCGAGGCATTGCTCAGCCAATGCTGGTCGGTGATCCTATGCAGATACGCCGAATCGCAGATGCTGCGGGAATTCCCCTGCCAACGAACATTGCGCTCTTCGATCCAGCTGCGCACCGGGATACCTTGGCCGACGAATTTGCCATCAAACAGCGCAGCAAACCGATTCAACGCGAGCAAGCACAGCAACGTGTCCTTGATCCACTCACTGCAGCAGGACTCTTGCTCGACCGTGGCGATGTTCGCGCCGTCGTTGCCGGTTCGCTCTCGACCACTAGCGATGTCCTTCGTGCTGCACTCTCGACCGTTGGACTTGCGCCAGGCAGCCGAACGATGAGCAGCTACTTCGTGATGGTCCTCAGCCAACGAGTGCTCTTCTACGCTGACTGCGGCGTCATCCCTGATCCGACATCTGAGCAGCTTGCCGAGATCGCGATCGCTACGGCAGACAACTACCGCCGGATTCTGCGTGAGGAGCCGCGTGTGGCATTCCTCTCGTTTTCGACGAAAGGGAGCGCTTCGCATCCAGCAGTCGAAAAGGTTCAGCGTGCGGTGCAGATCGCCCAATCGCTGCGACCGGACATCCTCTGCGATGGCGAACTCCAAGCAGATGCTGCTCTTGTCCCGGACGTCGCAGCACGCAAGGCTCCCGGCTCCACGGTCGCTGGCAGTGCAACTGTGCTCATCTTCCCAAATCTCGACGCCGGAAATATCGCCTACAAGCTCACCGAACGTCTTGCTGGCGCGATCGCGCTCGGACCGATCGTCCAGGGATTAGCAAAGCCCTACTGCGATCTTTCCCGTGGCTGTTCGGTGCAAGACATCATCTCGGTTGCGTGCATTGCGCTTGCTATGAGTCGCTCGCTGGACGGTAGTGATAAACAATCTCGAGCGGCTGCGCCGATGGCAAGCGAAAGTGAATGACCACATCCATGTGCGCTGTTACCTTCACACCTCGATTCCGCACTGGGCGGTACCGCAGCAGCGATACTACTCGCACAGCCTCCTCATCGCAACCGTAGCCAATGCCGCGAAGGACACGTGGACGGTGAACGTGCCCTTCTTCGTCCACCTCGAATGCAACGTGAACATCTCCCTCGATACGCTTGACGAGCGCTTCAGTGGGGTAGCGCACGTTCCGCTGGATGAATTCTTTGAGCGCTTTCGACCCGCCCGGATAGGCAGGCGTGCGTACAAACTGCTTCTTTCGCTGGGGCTTTTGGCTCATTGCGCCTGGCGGAGCTTCGAACGGAAGACCTTCTCGAACTTTTCTACTTTCGGACGGATAACCAACGCACAGTAGGCTTTCTCGGGATTGCGCTCGAAGTACTCGCGGTGGTACTCTTCGGCGGGCCAGAACTGCTCGAACGGAACAATTTCTGTCACGATCGGTGCGTCGAACGCCCCACTTTCCGTTAGCAGGCGCTTGTAGTGCTCTGCACGCTGCCGCTGGGCATCGGAATGGTAGAAAATCACCGAGCGATACTGCGTTCCAACGTCGTTGCCTTGGCGATTCGGCGTGGTGGGATCGTGTGTTTTCCAAAAGACCTCGAGCAACTCGTCATACGAAATGCGCCGAGGATCGAACGTGATCTGGCAGACCTCAGCATGCCCAGTTCTTCCAGTGCACACCTGCTCGTAGGTAGGGTTGGGGACGTGTCCGCCACTGTAACCAGGCACAACGGAAATCACCCCATCGAGCCGCGAAAAGATCGCCTCCGTACACCAAAAGCATCCAGCACCGAATGTTGCAACCTCGAAGCTATCGTTTGCCATCGTTGCGTTACGGTTGTTGTGGAAATGTTCGCTATCGGAGCGTGCGCATCCACTGGCAAAGAGAACGAGCGCGATAGCGGCCTGCGCGATCATGACTGCACACGCTGGGAAGAAAGTTCAACTCGTGGATCGAGCAACGCGTAGAGCACATCGGAGAAGAAGTTGACAACGACAAAAACCGCTGCGGTAAAGAGTACAGTTCCCTGGATAACCGGATAATCGAGCTTGGTTATTGCATCGAATGCTGCACTGCCAATGCCCGGCCAGTTGAAGATGTACTCGACAAAGTACGCTCCTGCAAGCAACCCTGCGAACCATGTCCCGACCGTAGTCACCACAGGATTGAGCGCATTTCGCAGTGCGTGAACGGCAATGACGCGGCTGCTCGGTAAGCCTTTCGCTCGCGCAGTGCGGATGTAATCTTGCCCGAGCACTTCGAGCATGCTCGCGCGCGTTACCCGTGCGATGATCGCCAGCGGACGGATACCTAGCGTCACTGCCGGCAAGACCAAGTATTCGATGCCACGATCAACGTACCCCGCAATCGGGAACCACGGCAACACTTGCCCGAAGAGCACCATCAAGAAAATCGCCATCACGATCGAGGGCAGCGAAATCCCGAACTGCGCCAGTGCCATCGTCGCTGTGTCGAGCCATGTATTGGCGCGTACTGCGGAAAGCACACCGAGCGCAATCCCCAGCACTGTCGCAATCACCATGGCAACCGTTGCCAGCAGTGCGGTCGCTGGAAGGCGATCGAGCACGATTTCGAGCACTGGGCGATTCGACGCAATCGAGCGCCCCAGGTCGCCGACAGCAAGGCGTTCCAGGTACCGCCAATACTGCACGTAGAGTGGCCTGTTGAAGCCGTACTGCTCGCGCAGCGCTTGGAGCGTCGCCTCGTCAGCACGCTGACCAAGCATGACCCGTGCCGGATCGCCAGGAATTGCTCGCACGAGGAAGAACGAGACCGTCACAACACCGAGCAGCATGAGAACGGTATAGCCGAGCCGCCCGAGCACGTACCGCAGCATTGGCAAGGTTGGAAAGAGAACCGACGGCGAATTTACTACCGCACCACCGAGCCAGGTGGAATCTCCCCACGCGGCGAAACAATCACTAACTGCTCGCCGTTGCTCGCAGCCAGCAGCATGCCATTCGACTCGACTCCCATAAGCCGTGCTGGCGCAAGATTGGCAACAATGACAACGTCGAGGCCGATTAGTTCATCGGGCGAGTAGTGCTTGCCGATGCCTGCCACGATCTGTCGCTCTTGGCTGCCGAGATTGACGATCAGCTTGATGAGCTTGTTCGATTTCGGCACTCGCTCGGCGGAAACGATCCGTCCGGTGCGAAGTTCGACTCGCGCGAAATCTTCGATGCTGATGCGCTCGCGTTCGGGTGCCGACTCTGGTGGGGTTTCCGGTGCGTGAGCGCCAAGTTTGGCGCGTTGCATTACGATGCACTCATCGCTGATCGGTTCAATAAGGCGCTGCGGCTGGCCAAGTGGCGTTCCTTGCTCGACGAGCGGTTGCGGAATTGTCGCCCAGAGGTTCGGACCTGCAGTCGCTCCCGAGGATTCGCCCGTTGTCGGCTGCGCAATACCGCAGAGCTGCTGGATGCTCCGCGACAGGTTCGGTGCAACTGGCGCCAGCGCGATTGCGATACTCCGAAGCACTTGCACGCAGGTGTAGAGCGTTCGCGCACACTGCGCAGGATGTTCCGTGAGCGATTTCCAGGGAGCAGCATCGTTGAAAAACTTGTTCGCCGCGCGCGCAAGATTCATCGTTTCACTCGTTGCATCTCGAAAGCGGAACGAGCGATATGCTGCCGCAATTGCTTCTGCGCCATTGGCAAGTGCGGCAATCACAGCGCGTTCCTCCGCGGAGAAGTGCTCTGCATCGAGTGCGATGCCCCCACCGGCGTGGTTGGCGACCGCAGCGTGCCACCTGGCGGGGAATTCTCGATCCTGCTCGGAGAGTATCGGCACCTTCCCCTCGAAATGTCGCGCAATGAACGCAAGCACCCGATTGGCGTAATTGCCCACTATTGCTGCCAGTTCGTTGTTGGTGCGGGCTTGGAAGTCGCTCCAGCTAAAATCGGCGTCGCGCGTTTCGGGAAAATTCATCGCCAAGGTGTAGCGGAGCGCATCGCGATGGTGCGGGTGCGGAAAGTCCGTCAGTGCATCGCGAAGGTCAATGCTCCAGTTGCGCGACTTGGAGAATTTCTGCCCCTCGAGATTGAGGAACTCATGTGCCGGCACGTTCGATGGGAGGATGTACCCGCCCCGCGCCATGAGCATCGCAGGGAACATCAGCGTGTGGAAGACGATGTTGTCCTTCCCAATGAACGCAGCGTAGTACGTCTGGCGGTCGCTCGAGTGCAACCACCACTGCTGCCAACGTTCGGGATCCCCACTGTCGCGTGCCCATTGCTGGGTTGCACTGATGTAGCCAAGCAGTGCCTCGAACCACACGTAGAGAACCTTCCCCTCTGCGTTCGGCAGCGGCACGGGCACACCCCACCGCAGGTCGCGTGTGATTGCTCGATCCTCCAAACCTTGCTTGAGCCACGCACGCGCCTGCTGGAGGACGTTTTCCTTCCAATCCCGTTGGTGTGAAGCGATGTACTCCTCGAGCGCACGTTGGAACTGACTGAGCCGAAAGTACCAGTGCGTTGTTGGCCGCACTGCCGGCGGCTTCCCGCTCAAAAGCGAACGCGGATTTTTCAAGGCGAGCTGATCGTAGTAGGCGCCGCACTGTTCGCACTGATCGCCGCGTGCGCGCTCGTAGCCGCAGTTGGGGCAGGTTCCCTCGACGTAACGATCGGGCAAAAACATCCCCGCTTCCTCATCGTAGAACTGCAGCTGCTGCCGTTCTTCGAGCAGTCCGCGATGGTAAAAATCCAGAAACCATTCCTGCGCCAGGCGGTGATGCAGTGGACTGGAGGTACGGCCGTAAACGTCGAAACTAATCCTGAACTGATCGAAAGATTCCTTGTTGGCAGCGTGGTAATGGTCCACGATCTCTTGTGGAGTTTTGCCTTCTTGCTCAGCTCGGATCGTAATCGCCACGCCGTGCTCGTCGGAACCGCAGACGAAGAGGACCTGCTCGCCAGCAAGCCGAAGGTAGCGTGCATAGAGATCTGCGGGCAAGTACGCACCAGCGATGTGACCAAGGTGGATGTAGCCATTTGCGTAGGGTAATGCTGCTGTGATCAGGTACTGTTGCGACATAGAGGGCTGTCGTAGGTCTGTTCCGCACAAAGATACGGGAGCATTCGACGCGGAATAGTAACTTGCAACGTCTATGCCTTCGATGAAACGGCGATTTCTCCGCGGTCGGCTTCGCGCGCAATTTGCAGGCGGCTCGCCACGCATGCGGCGTTTGGTGCGTGCCCTTGCACTCACTGTAGCGGCAAGTGGTTCGCTGGTCGTGCTCCTTGGGATTGCGCTCTATGGGCTGGCACAGACAGAAACGTTCAACCGCTGGCTTGCAAAAGCGCTTCAAGCAGCGCTTCGGGAGCAGCTCAACGCCGAGCTTTCGATCGGGAGCATTCGCGTGCGCATCTTCGAAGGCGTCGAGCTGGATTCTGTCGCACTCGTCGCCGAAGGAGATACCCTCCTTGCCTCACCGCACATCGAGCTTCGGTATATCCCCGAAGCGCTCATCTTCCGCACCGTTGCCATCGAAGTGCTCCGTCTCGAATCGCCGCGCATGCATCTGCGGCGTCTGGCCGATGGCACGTGGAATTTCGAGCATATCCTCCGCCCTACGTCATCCCCATCGGGAGAGCCGCCATCGCTCCTGGTTTACGTCCGCTCCTTCGAAATCCGCAGCGGAACGATTTTCACCGATGACGTGCAGGATACAATCCCACCTTCCCAGCGCCCTGCGCGGTTCGATCCATTCCATGCAATGTTGACCGATGTCCGAGCGCGCGCGACGGTCCTTGCTCAACTTCGACAACTCCGATACACGCTTGCACTCGATGAACTCAGCTTCCGCGATAGCATCAGCGGCTGGGGGATTCGCCGGGCATCGGGCATCGTCGCTGTTGACACTGCATCACTGGCGGTCACCTCGCTTTCGATCGCGCTCCCTGCATCGAACATCACGATCGCCGACGCTACACTCGGCATAAGCGACAGTACGCTTCCCTACCGTGCAAGGCTTGCTCTCACCCCCCTTCATCCGAACGATGCCTACCATCTGCTGCCGCCCGACATTACGCTCGGTAGCTCACTCGAACTCGATGCGACTGTCGAGGGTTCGCTCGACAGCATGCGCGTAGTCTTTGTGCATGCTGCAACAGGACGGACCGATCTTCGGGGGCACGTGAGTTTCCACAATTTCCGCAGTAACGCGTCGCTGCGATGGAACGCTGAACTTAGTCCATCCGTGGTATGGTGGAGCGATGTGCGGCAGTTGCTCGGTTGGCTCGATTTACCGAGTATCGCTGCACTTGAGGATTGCCATATCGCTGCACTGAGCGCGCGTGGTGCCGGCGATTCTCTCTGGGCAGATGTTCGCGCGACAACCAGCGCGGGGACCGCAGACCTTCGCGCATTGCTGCGCATCGGCAATCCTATCGGCTACACCGTAGATGGCACGTTCAGCCAGGTCAACCTTGCACGGCTTGATCCCTCCCTGCCGGCATCAGCACTGGCAGGCACGCTTCTGCTCAGTGGCGAAGGCACCGAGCTTGCCAGAGCGCACGGCCAACTGGAGCTATCGCTCGACACCAGCAGCATTGCAGAGCAACGGCTGACGCATGTCTCCGTCCGTGCCCAACTCGACCGTGGCAGGCTCTTGCTCGACTCACTCGAGGCAATCTTTCCCCGCAACGGAGGGGAAGAACAGCCGCGTGTGTACGGCCACGGCACGATCGCGCTTACCGGTACTCACGACGTCGAGCTTTGGCTTGGAAGCGACCATATGCCACTTCGGCGATTGCTCAACAGCAGCCTTGCACCGGAGGTGTTGTCTGCAACTGTCGCGCTCCGCAGCAGCGGCTCGACGCCCGATAGTCTCCGCCTCGCACTCAATGCCGACGTTACCGAGCTTATCTTCCAAGATCGCGCGGTCTTCCCGTTCAAGTTTGACGCAACACTCGATTTCGACCAAGCTGGACGCCGCATTGCGACGATTCGCTCACCGCAGGTTACAGCAAGCATCGTCGGCCGTTACCGGCTGGCCGCACTTGGCCGCACGGTAGGCTCCCACATCACGCTCACCGACACGCTCCTTCGATGGATGCTCGGCTACGCCACGGGGAAGCCAACAGCACCACTGCCGGCAATCGAATCTGCCGACACAGCGGAGGCTACGTTCTCGGTCCACGTGCACAGTCTTGCATTGCTTGCACCGCTGTTTGCACCATCTGTCATCGAAGCGGAAGGTGTTCTTGCTGGAAGCATCTCCGCTGCTGGATCGCGCAGTAGCGTTGCACTCGATACGCTTTCGCTTCGCCGGTTGATCGTCGCTGAGCCGAACGGCTTTTATCTTGCTTCGATGCCGCTGGAGGCATCGCTCCATGCTGCATTTGCAGAACTGGACCGTTCGCCACAAGTAGAGGCAGCCCAGCTCCGCGTTGCGGTTGATTCGGTCTTGCGTATCGGGAACCTCCGCATCATTCGGCCCGCGATTGACTGGCGGTGGGATGGCTCGCAGCTGGCGATCACAAGCGACACCGCGTGGATCGAGAACACGCTCCCGATTCAATTCAGTGCACTTATCATTCCACAACAAGGAACTGGATACACCGCCCGCGTCAATACTGCACTCATTGGGCTTTCACCGACGTTTACCTGGAGCCTGGCCAAGCCGCTGGTCGCAACGATGGATACTGGCACGCTGACCGTTGATGCGCTCCTCCGTCAGGAGCAGAGCACGGCCACGCTCAATCTTGAAGGGAACGTTACGGCCGAGGGACCCCGGTGTCGCCTGGCACTGCGAACGTTCGATCTCGGCACGCTTGCAGCAATCCCTGCACTTGGCGGCCTTGAGCTTATCGGGCAGCTCGACGGGCAGCTCGATTCGCTCGTTGTCTATACCGACGGAAGCTGGGAGCGGCCGCGCGTGCTCATCAACGCGACCATCGGTGAACTTCTCTACGGGCAGATTGAGCTTGGCCAGCAAGAAGTAACGCTCGACTACGACGGCGCCTTCCTTCGCGGGAGCACAAGCTTGCTCCTCAACGGTGCAAATGGAGAGCAACGCACAGCGCTCGACGTTCGATTGCAACAGGTGCCGCTCGATTTTTCCCTCCTTCCCTTCCGCACAGCGATACGCGAGCATGAGCGATTGGCGGTGTTTCTGCAAGCAAGCCAACTCCCGCTGACAATTGTTGAGCCGTTCCTACCAGCAATTTCTCAGCTTCGCGGATCGGCAGAAGCCTTTGTCCGCATCGAAGGATCGCTGCCGGGGAACATCGAATTTTCGGGCACTGCACGCTACGCGGACGCAGAGTTTCTCGTACCGGCAACGAACATCCGCTACCGCAGCAGCGGAGTACTTTCGCTCCACAACAACGTGCTCGAGCTCGATACGCTCGTGCTCAGGAATGACCCTGCCGATTTGATCGGCGGCACTGCCCTTGCATACGGGCGCATAACGTTTCGCGGCTTCCAGCCCGACTCGCTCGAGATCCGCATCCGCATTCCTGGCGATCGCGGTTTCCTGGTAATGAGTTCGGCGACAGCAGCGGTCAACTCGACGATGTACGGGCGAGTGGTCATCTCTACCGACGATGACCGTCGCCAGCGCGAGCTACGCTTCTACGGCACCATTGACGAGCCACGGCTTGGTGGATTCTTGAGCATCGAAGATGCGGACGTTACCTTCCCACCAACCACAGCTGTTACTGCGCAGACTTCGTCCTTCCGGTACCAGAAAACAGGCGAAGGCTACCTTGTAACCGATGCAGTCATGATCACACCGCACGCAGACACAAGCATTGGCGACATACCCCCGCGGCAAGCGCGTGCACGTTCTGCTGAGCGGCTGAGCATCGCGCCGGGCTTTACCGAGCGGCTCTACACGAGTGTGGACGCCAAGCTCCGCCGGCAGATCCGCGTCAAGATGGACTTTTCGGGTGTCGAGCAACTGGTTGCCTTCGTCGAACAGGAAAACCGCACTGAGTACTTGCGCTTTATTCGAGATGGCACCAGACGGACAGAGCTGCGTGGTACTCTCATCGTGGACCCCAGTTCGACGTACAAGTTCTACAGCACGTTCACTGCAAGTGGGAAACTGCGGTTCACCACTGGCGCGCTCGATAACCCGGAGGTGGATTTGCAAGCGGTCTATGACGGCGAGCGTATCATCGGGAGCGACAACCGACGCGAGCGCTACCGAGTGCTGCTCTACATCACCGGCACAAAGCGCCAGCCGCGGGTGCGGATGACCTATGAACTCAACGGCGAAATCGCTCCTGGGATGCGTGGTGACTCCAGCCGCATTATGACCAATGCGCTCTTGCTGCTTCTGTTCGGTCGCACGCAGGAGGAGCTCACCGGCGGTGCGAATGGAAGCGTTGCAACCTCTGCTCTCGACCAAAGCGTCAACGCGGCACGCTCTGCTGCTGTCTCTGCGTTCCTGACGAACGCGCTGCAGGGCGGTGTCATCAAGAACGTCAACGTTGACTTCGGATCGAGCGATGTCACAAGCCTGTCGCAAGCGCGGATTATGCTGACCGGGCAACTCTTCGGTGCGAATGTCACTGTCGGTGGCTCGGTGGCAGACTTAGCGCAGAATAGCCAGATTATGCTCGATCTTTCGATCGGCAATGCACTCGGCATCGAATGGCTTCGGAATCTTGTCGCACAGTTTCAAGCAACTGCAAACCCTGGGCAAAGTCTCTCCCGCCAGCAGAAGCAGTGGGAGTTTCGCCTGGGCTGGCGGGTGCCATAGGGCATGTTCCACTTCATATGAGGGCACGATGAAGCTTATTCGGCTCGACGAGCGCAGTCGCCGCGATCGGCTCCGCTTCGTCAAATCGCAGTGGCGTTTCTACCAGGGCGATCCCCACTGGGTACCGCCGCTCATCTTCGATCGGATGAAGCTGCTCGACGTCCGCCGCAACCCGTTCTACGAGCATAGCAAGCTCGCACTCTTTCTGGCTGAGGATCGCAGCGGACCGCTCGGCCGCATCGCAGCAATTATCAACGACAACCACAACCACACTCATAACGACCGGGTTGGCTTTTTCGGCTTCTACGAGAGCATCCACTCCCAGGAAGTCACAAGCGCACTTCTTGATGCTGCTGCTGAGTGGCTCCAGCTCCATGGGATGACGCACATCCGCGGCCCTGTCAACCCCTCGATGAACGATGAATGCGGGTTGCTCATCGAAGGGTTTGACCGTCCGCCGGTCGTCTTGATGACGTACAATCCACCGTACTACCCTGCGCTGCTCGAAGGGTGGGGGCTGCAGAAAGCGATGGACCTCTACGCCTACCTGCTCGATCAGGAGAGCTACCGTTCGGAAAAGCTCGATCGCTTGCTCGGTATCGTGCGCCAACGCACCGGTGTTCAGATTCGTGCGATGGACTTCCGCGATCGCGCTCAGTTCCGACGGGACGTCGAGATCCTTCGGGACTTGTACAACACTACATGGGAAAAGAACTGGGGCTTTGTGAAAATGACCGACGCGGAGTTCGACTTCCTCGCAGCTGACCTCAAGCAAATCGCCGATCCGAACCTTGTTCTCATTGCTGAAGTTAGCGATCGTCCCGTCGGTTTTGCACTGGCGCTGCCGGACATCAACCAGTGCCTGATCCACAACCGAAGCGGCCGCTTGCTGCCGGGTCTTTGGCACCTTATGACGAAACGGAAACAGATCACGATGGTGCGAATCATCGTGCTCGGCTTGCTGCCCGAATTTCGCCGCACTGGGATTGATGCAGTGCTCTACGCTGAAATTGGCGAACGTGCAAAAGCACGCGGTGCACTGTGGGGCGAGGCATCCTGGATTCTCGAGACGAATGACCCGATGAACCACGCGCTGCAGCATACGATGCACGGTGTACGCTACAAAACCTACCGGCTTTACGAGCGCACGATTGAATAGCGTGCGAGCACGTTTTCATGCGCACCCGGCAAAATGTTGTACATCGCTGCTCGTTACCTGTACGTGGTGAAGCACTCGTGACTCGTATTTTTGTACCGCATGTTGAACCATTCCACCTACAAGCGATGCGTAACGCCCTTGTACTCTCCGTTGCTGCACTGCTTACTCTCGCCAGTGTAGCCCAGGAGACTGCGAAAAAACAGCCCACGATGGTTACCACTACATTCACCGTTTACGGGAACTGCGGCAAGTGTAAGAAGAACATCGAGCGCCCCTTCAAGGAAATGCAAGGGGTCGAGAAAGCAACGTGGGACAAAAAGACAAAGCAGTTTACGATCACATACGACCCCACCGTACTCACTGAGCGGCGTATCAAGGAAATCATCGCCGAGCAGGGCTACGATAGCGACGACGTCAAAGCAAGCGATGAAGCGTACGCGAAGCTTCCCAAGTGCTGCCGCTATCGCGACGGTAGTTCCCACGATGATCACTAAGCCAGATGCGAGCGATTCGACCAACTCTCAGCGGTTTGTTGCTTGCGGTGATGCTCTTGGTCAGCGAGGGCATTGCCGTTAGCCTCCACTGGTGCTGCGGGGCGGTCGAATCGCTCGCCGTTTTTGCGGCAGCGCAGCCGAGTTGCTGCGATGAAGGCAGCAGCACGTCCAGTTGCACACTCGACCAACGTGATGAATGCTGCCAGACAGCAACGGCATATCTTCTCCTGCCGATCAGCTCGTTGCGTGCTGGTGAGTGTCCAGCGGTGCTCAATCTTTCACCCGCTGTGCTCCTACCAGCAGTACCGCCACTTTCGATGGCGGTCACGCTCTTGCTCGACCAGACCTCACTGTTGGCTGAGGGGATACAATTCCACGCGACACTCCCTCTCTTGCAGCGTTTTCGCCTATAGTCCACTGCTCGGAGCTGGGGGACACGTACACCGTGGAGCCAGCTCCACCGCCGATACCTTCTTTCTCTCGAATGTTTGTTCAACATTTGCAGTGGACAGTTCCAATGAGAACGCTTTCATTGTGTTTACTCTGCCTTGCTTCCTTTGCAGCATTTAGCCAGCCACTGGTTGGCACGATCCGTGGACGCGGTGCCGATGGGTCGCTCACTCCAGTTGCTGGTGCGCGACTGCAATGGAAGGGTACCCAGCGTGGTGCGCTCACCCGCAGCGACGGGAGCTTTACGATCGAGCGACCACCGGAGAACCGCCAGATTGATACACTCATCGTGCATGCCGTCGGCTATCGGAGCGATACAGTCGCCGTTGCCCGCACGCTGCACCATCTTGACCACGTCCTTGAAGCAGACTTTGTCGCCCGTCCAGTGCAGGTCGAAGGCGAAGCAAGCTCCATCGCGACTGCAGAGCCGATCCGGACCGAACTTGTCACTCGGCGTCAGCTCGAGCAATCAGCGTGTTGCACGCTTGCTGAATCGTTCGAACGCAGTTCCTCGGCAGAGGTGCAGTACTCCGACGCACTCTTGGGTGCCAAAACCATTCGCTTGCTCGGCTTGCGCGGGATTTATACCACGGGACTCATCGAGGCGATTCCGTTGTTGCGCGGTGTGACGAGTGCGTTCGCCCTCGATGACGTTCCCGGTCCGTTTCTCGACCGCATCAGCATCTCTAAAGGCGCTGCTTCGGTCCTGAGCGGCTACGACGGCATCACCGGGCAAATCAACGCGGAATTCAAAAAGCCTAACCGCGACGTGCCCTTCTTTGCCAATGCCTTTGCGAATCAGTTGGGACGGGCTGAGCTGAACCTGACCTCGGCCCAGCAACTCAACCCCGAACTGATGACGATGGTCATGCTCCACGGTCGCATGTTCCAGCGTGATCTCGATGCCAATCGGGATGGCTTCATGGACATGCCGCGTTTTGGCAACATCAACGGTGTTGCCCGTCTGCTCTGGCACGAAGGCGACCGTGAAATGCAATTGGTCGTGCGTCCAACTTGGGGCAACTACCGCAGCGGGACAATGGGTGTGTGGAGCGATGGCGTGCAGGGCTACCGCATCGAAACAACGACCGAGCGGCTTGACAGCTATGCAAAGCTTGCCTTCAACAAGTTGGAATCGCCGATCGCATCCCAGATTGGGATCCAGCTTGCATTCTCCGCGCAGCGCCTTACGACTACAGCCAGCACACGCAGCATCAGTGCGCACGAGTCATTCGCGCTTGGCAAGCTGATCGCTGTCGTTGAACCAAGTGATGCGCTCAAGGTCATCTACGGCATCTCGATGCTCTACGACGCTCCGCAGGAGAAGCTCGACTCTCTTGCACGCCAGCGTACCGAACGCGTCCCTGGCATCTTCGCGGAAGCAACGTGGTCGCCCTCGTCAGCGCTGGTGGCAACGCTCGGCATCCGTCACGACTGGCACAACCTCTTCGGTTCCCAGCTCACGCCACGCATGCACATCAAGTACGCACCGACGGAGCTTATCACGCTGCGCATGTCTGCCGGGACCGGGATGCGCGTTCCCTTCGTGATCGCTGATAACGCTGCAGCTTTCCTGAATAACCGGCAGGTGATACTCGACTCGGCAATCCTGCCGGAGCGTGCGTTCAACGTCGGTGGCGGCATCACAGCGATTGTTCCCATCGGCGAGCGCAGTATCACGATTGATGGCGAGTTTTACCACACGCGCTTTTGGCGACAGCTCGTCACCGACTTCGATCGTTCAGCGCGGCAAGTGGCGATTGTCTTCGCAGACCGTGGTTATGCTAATAGCGCGCTCGTCCAGCTTGCGACGACTGTTCTTCCTCGGCTCGATCTAACGGTTGCCTATCGCCTCATCGACACTTATGTGCTAACCGGCGGCGAACTACGACTGCAGCCACTTGTATCGCCTCACCGTGTGCTGCTATCGGCGAGCTACCGTACCAGCGACAACGTCTGGGAAATCAATCCGCTTATAGTGTGGTACAGTAGCGGCCGCATTCCTACGACGGCAGAAAATCCACCCCAATACCAGCTGGGTGAGCGCTTTCCGGACTACGTTCGCGCTTCAATGCAGATCAATTACCGTCCCCAATCAAGTCCGTGGGAGTTCTACATCGGCGCCGAAAACATTGGCAACGTCCTCCAGCCCGTTGCGGTGCTGGCAGCCGATCGCCCCGCCTCACCCTATTTCGATGCATCGCTCGTGTGGGGGCCGCTCGATCAACGCACAGTATATGCAGGTGTGCGGTTGCGGCTGGGCGAGCCGTTCGCCGTTCGAGGAATAACGCAAGCGGGGCGAGCGATGCTCGCCCCGCTGTGCACTTGGACGCTGCTCTCCAACTTGGAGTGTCGAACCTTGCACGTTTGTCGAACTCGTGTACACGAGCCCGTTATTTCTTACGCCACTTGATCGTGCAGCCGACCGCTTTAGTGAAGCTTGGATCAACCTTCGACCCCGTCTGGAGTGCACTGATTGCATTGCGCACATACTCCTGCTCGACTGCTTTCGGATCGTCCGGGCTATCGTCAATAGCGCCAATGTACGCTACACGGAATTTCCCATCGCTCTCCCGCTGGAGGAGGAACACATGCGGCGTACGCGTTGCACCGAAGCGGCGAGCGACCTCTTGCGTTTCATCGAAGAGATACTCGAAGGGGTAGTTCTTCTCCTTGGCGCGCTTGACCATGTTCTCGAACGAATCTTCTGGAACCTGGCTCGGATCGTTCGGGTTGATGGCAACAACCGGATAGCCTTCGGGTGCATAGTCATCGTGGAGCGCGATGATGCGGTCTTCGTACTTTTTCGCGTAGGGGCAGTGGTTGCATGTGAAGACAACGATCGCTCCACGCACATCGCCCAACGAGGCGAGTGAAACAGTCTTCCCGCTCGTTGAGCGCAACGAGAAGTCTTCGACCAACTCACCTGTGCGGTAACCCTGGGCCAGGGCAACTGCTGCGAGCATCAACCCAAGCGCAAGAGTGCGGTACATCGCAGGCTATCTTCGAATGTTAGACAATCGTTCTTGGCTTGGGCAAAAATATGCCACGTTCAGTGTTCTGCACACTGTGGCTGGCAGAGCACAACTGTCGAGCCTGGCACAGGGATCGCACCAGCAACCACGCGCTGCTCTGGCATTGGAACTTCCACTCGCACTTCGATGGAGCGGCGTTCGCTAAAGTCGCGGTTCTCCTGGGATACGGCCTTCCCGACGGCAACAACCTCGATTTGATCGCGGGCTTTGAGCGATGCGTACGCCGGGACGAACTCATCCCACAATCGGTCGAGCAGTATTGCGGCGTAATATGCCCGGAGCTGCGAGAGCAGGTAGTTGCCGCCTGCTTTGGAGCGGATGAACGCAATACGCCCACCGCCGACAAGCGAATCACCGCTGATGTAGGGGCTATCGCGCGTATCGAGCCGTACAACACCATAGTGAGTCGGAATCGTCGGTCCGGTGTACAGGCAGGAGGGATCGAGCGGACGCGGGTCAGTCCACCCCGTCACGGTAACAGTTACGCGTTTCCCTTCTGCTGCCGCACGCTGCACACACGGCGCTTGAAGAGCCGACGTCATTGAATTGATAATCCGCTCGAGCGCAGCATCAACATCCTGCGCAAAGAGCTCCCCTTTTCCGCGAGCTTCGGCCATGTCAATACATGCACTGCCCTCGCGACGGATGAGTTCCACACGCGGTGGGATGAAGATCAGACGATAGCGAAAGATTTCGTTTTCCTGGCAAACGAGCACTGGCTGTTCGTAGGTGACAACTGTGCAGGTATCGAGCAAAAGGATTGGTGAGCACGGTAGCCATGGTGCGTAGCGTAACGTCGTCGGGCACCAATACCCCGTCACAAAAAAGCGCACATTCTTGACCGGGAAATCCTGGACGCAGCGGGGCGAAATGAGCGCTGCAGTATCCCAAACGACGAGCGTATGCACAGGCGGATCTTTGCAGAGACTGCTGAGCACAAGCGTATCGCGCGAGGAAACGTACCGCGGCGAATGCACCTGGGCAGTGACCTCCCAACGCTCGACTGGCCGCAAGGGAAGAGGAAACCGAGCGAATCCTTCCGAATCCGTCGTCGCTGTGCGAAGCTCGCCGCTTGCAAGGTCGCGCACCTGGACCGGGCGATTACGATAGACGCTGATCGAATCTTCCACCGCACCAGTGAGCCAGTCCACAACGCGGCTCCGAACGACAACAAGAACAGCGAGTGAATCGCCCGCTTGTGGCGGTCGGCGATAGGCGAAAATGTCGTAATCACCGTGCTGCGTTCGATTGCTACTGAACAGCAGCAGCGTTCCGCGTTCGGCAAAGGCTGGGCTGCCTTCGTTTGTGCCGCGTTGGTTGACGCCAGGGAAGGGCACTGGTTCTGGCGTCCCAACAGTCTGTCCGGTGGAGGGATCGTAGGACACACGCCAAATGTCGAAGTCGCCGGAGCGATCAGTTGAAAAGTAGAGGTAGCCATCGGCTGCAGCGTAGGGCGATTGTTCGTTCCATCGCTCCGTTGAGATTGCGAGTTTGATCGGCCGGCTCCACGTCGAATCGAGCCAACGACTGACGTAGAGATCGGTCCTGCCGTACTGATGTCCATCGCGGTCAGACGCAAAAAAGAGCAACCGTCCATCGGGCGAGAGCGAGGGTGTATCGTCCCACCACTCCGAGCAGACGGAGTCGAGCCGTGCGATGCTCCACCGGCCATCGTGATAACGCATCTGGTAGAGGTCGTTATCGAAGTCTTTGCCACCGACCAAGCGGTTCGAAACAAACACGCCATAGCTCGGAGTGCAGAGCGGAAACGCAACACATCCGTTGCGAGCGCTCCGCCACGGCTGAGAGGGAATGTTGATTGGCTCTGGTGGCGGTGCAAGCGGGAGAAGTTGGCCGTTGCTGAGTCTGTAGACCTTCAACATTCGCTCAGAGCCTGAAGTTTGCACTGTCACCCACAGTTCCGTACCGGCCGAGTCTACGCGGACACTTACGGCACGCTCATCGCCTGGCGTGTTGATCGCCGAAAGCGGCTCAACTTGAGCAAGCGTCACCGTGGCTGCTACCAGCAGAACGGCACTGATCAATTGAAGGGATAGCATGTCAGAACCTCCACTTGTGGTAGTGCTTGCGGACTTCGGTTACTCCATGAGAGCTTTTTGACCCAGAGAATTCCGTATGCACTGTTTTTCCGGAACAAGAGCACATCGCCTTCTCGTACCGTCAGCCTATTTCTCCATTGAGTCGGATTGAACGAGCAGCGATATTGGTTGAACAGCTCACAGATGTCCATTGGCAAGCCGAACATGTTCGAAGCAACAACGTTGAATTCCACCCCCGCGGCAGCACCTGTTGCGAGGACTGCAGATGTGATGTTTGCATCGTTTGGTGGTGGCCCGACTGTCACGAGCTGTTCAACGTAGATATCCACTGAATCAGTTCTCCCATCGAGTTGTTCACCGATCACGAGCCTGTTATCGCGGTCGCTCTCGATGATGTTCATCGTGATGTAGTAGCGTGTACCGTTGGAATCCTGTACACCGAATTTGTAGAGCACTGCCGTCGCCTTGCTGGAGCATTCAAAATCCAGGCTCGCATATCCGAACACAGGAACGAATGCAGATTGATTTCCGCTGCGAAGAGCAATCGTCCCACGGAAATTCCGTTGCTCCGGCGCACACCGCCCCTGTGGATAGACGGCTGCCTGTGTGGGTTGAAAGTGAACAGTAAAACATGCTGTGTCTCCTGCTCGAATAGTAGTGCTCCCTTGCGACTGCCAAGGATCGAGAACGAAAACCCCAGATGCTTGCTGCAGCAACGCTGTGAGATTGAGGTCGCAGCGGCTCGTATTGCGGATGCAGAGTGTACCAATGCTCCGAAGCGGATCGTCGCGCAAGACGCAGTTTTCGAGTGTATCAGGTTCGTACCCCCTTGGCCCTGGACGAAAGAGAGTCGAGCGCGCCGAGTCGATTTCGAATCTCGGTGTGTCGCTGGTGGCTGTTACGTCAACGGTGATCACGCTATCGCAGAGCTGCAAGCCTTGTGCGGTCTGGCGGAAGACGCGAATGACAAACTGCTCACGATACGTGCGCACCGCGCGCGGAGCAAAACGTATTCGGATAGAATCAAGCCGCTGGCCAGCAAAGAGGTCGAGACTTTGCCCAGGCGTTGCATTGAGCGCTACGATGCTCAGCTCGGAGGGGTCCTCTTGCCGGTTCGGCTGCACCACGAAGCGGAAGCTACACTGCGTATTCGGATTGAGGAAGTCCACGCGCAGCGTTGTATTGCTGACCGTCCCAATGCACCCAGTCAGATTGACGGCATACTGCCTGCCGCTTACGGGACAATCGCATTGCAGCTGCGGACGGACGTGTAGCTCGAACGGGAATGTGCAATCCCAGCATGGACTACCATTGGGCTGAGTGACAACGATCGTTACTCCGAGCACGGTATCGAGCGTCGTCGCTGTCGGCGCTGCGGCGACGGTAAACTCGATGCGATATGGCTGACCCTGCGGCACTGCGGCAGGAATCGGCACAGGCGGACCGTTGCCGATTCGTACCCGAACGATCACCTGCACCCCCGGCGGGAGCGGACGATCGAAGGTCACCTGTTGGACGACTACATCAGCATCGGTCTGCACGAAATCCCCTTGCGCCACCGTATCGGCTTGCCCTGGTGCTACTGTCACCTTCAGCGGAGAACATTGCACCGATTGATTACACACAAGGGGGATACGGCGAATCAAGGTGAGCACAACCGAGGTCGGCCCGCACGGAACGATCGTATCGAGTCGAAAATCCCCGTTTTTCTGGAATCCGCGATATGCCGGATCTGGTGGTGGGATGGTCTTGAGGAGCACGAGTGCATTCTCATTTGCAACGGGCATCGGAATGCTGAACGCAACGTATCCGGGCGAACCGCCGCTGCCGGTATAGGCTTGCTGCGCACCAGGCACACGTGCGAACGCTGCCTCAATCGCTGCTTGCGACGAGCCACGTTCGACAATTACCCACTGGACTAAGACACCGTTGAGCGGCTGTCCGCTCTGATCACGGACGATGACCACAACCGGCGTGCTGACGACCTCCGCAGTTGGCTCTACCGGACTTTGGCACGACCACTGCACCAGAAGCCATACAGCCGCAAACGCAATCCATGCACTACGGCGTACCATAGAGAGACCTCGCAGGATGTTCAGAATCGGAAATGCACACCAACCTTGAACAGCACACAGTGGAGCCGCGCGGTGTTGACAATGAAGTTGTCCGGCGCATCCACTGAAGGCGGACAGATCGCGCATGGCGTTCGCACGTTGAGTCGCTGGTAGCGATACCCAACAGCGATCACCAGCCACTTCCAGGCAGTTGTTCCCGCTCCCGCCCCGAGGAACCATTGGCTGTACTCTTCAGGATTGAGCGAGGGGTCTTTGCCAGCACCGGCAAAGTCTGTGTTCAGGAACGTTCCCCCTTCGAGGAAAAGAAATGGCTGCCAGCCGCTCGATTGCTCCCGGTAGTCCACTACGTACGCTGCCGAGGGATCGAGCTGCGTGTACGGGACAGGTACCTCCCGGTAGTCATCGCCGAGCACCAGAGGCGTTTGTTCATTGAACGTGCACGAGTCGGGTTGGTAGCCCGCAGCGCGTGTGATTTCGCCTTGCGGCGAAAACCAATAGCGGAGCTGCCCGCCGAGTGGAATTCGCCAGCGCGCGCCATCAGAACTTGCTCCTGCCAACAACCCGAGCGCCCATCGCTTCCCAAGCCACGTCCCAAACGGCGCGACAACAACTTCGAGCGAGGGGAAAAGCTGCGATGAACCAATCCTCCGCACTGAGATATCCTTCCCCGTTACGCCGCCAATTGCATGCACCTCGACAAACGATGCCGATGGTTCCGGTGGTCGCACACGGCGCTCGTACTGCCGCACGGGCAATATCGGAAAAATGCGCGGGTGATCATCGAGCCCCAAGCCGACCGTCCCTACTTCGAGAATGCTGCTAATTGGCACGAGTGTGTCGCGGCAGTTGCCACCGACGACATACTGAATGCGCACTGCTTGCGTGATGCCATCAGGCAGAAAGCTCCGCACGAACGACCGACACTGCTCAATACGGACGCGATCGCGAAGCAACACGTAGAGCTGCTTGGCATCCTTCGAAGCGCGCCCCGGAAGCGGGCAATCTTGGCAATCCTGGGCACAAGCAACCTCCAGCAGCAAGAGTGTAGCAACCGATACCAGCCCAATCCTCCGTGGTAGCATACGTCGCATGAGCCTATCCTCCAATGACCACTGCGAACATAGCAACCAGCGTCACACGATCCAAGGATGAGAACCTTCCCACAGTCTTCACTGCACTATGCACTCTGGCCCGACGCGTCTGTGTATTTTGCAGCTGGCTGTTTGCATTGCTCGAGACAATGAGAGGCCATCGCCCATGGATGCACAGCGTTCCCCCATTCGATTGACTGAGTACAGCCACGGTGCTGGATGCGGCTGCAAACTCAGTCCTCGCGTTCTGGAAGAAATCCTGCGCGGACAGACAACCAGCCGACGAACGCATCCAGAGTTGCTCGTCGGCAATGACACGCACGACGATGCCGCCGTGCTCGATTTAGGCAATGGCACCGGACTAGTCAGCACAACGGACTTTTTCATGCCGATTGTGGACGATCCGTACCAGTTCGGACGCATTGCCTCGGCAAATGCAATCAGCGACGTTTACGCAATGGGGGGCATGCCCCTTTTGGCACTCGGCATCCTTGGATGGCCAATCGAAAAGCTCGGACCGGACGTCGCCGCAGAAGTTGTACGCGGAAGCCGCGACATTTGTGACGAAGCCGGCATTCCACTTGCTGGCGGCCATAGCATTGACGCCCCCGAGCCAATCTACGGCTTAGCTGTCAGCGGGATTGTGGAGCTGCCCTACCTCAAACGGAACTCAGGCGCCATGCCCGGCGACAACGTGTATTTGACCAAACCGCTCGGCATCGGTGTGGTGACAACCGCACAAAAGCGTGGCATCGCCCGCCCAAAGGATGTCGAACGTGCCATCAGCTGGATGACCACGCTCAATCGGCTCGGCCCGATCCTTGCGCGCACCGAAGGCGTAACTGCAATGACTGACGTCACGGGGTTCGGATTGCTCGGGCATTTGCTCGAAATCGCACGGTCGAGCAACGTCGTCATTGAGCTGGAATGGGATGCCGTCCCGGTCCTCCCCTGGACCGATGCGTACATTGACATGGATGCAATTCCCGGCGGCACGCGTCGCAACTGGTTTAGCTACGGCCAGCTGGTTGGTCTGGCTCAAGAGTTTGTGCTTTACGAGTCTCGCAAATCCCGTGAGTCGCCCTTCGATAGCCGATCGCTGGAGGAACAGTGGGCGGTATATAAGCACATCCTCGCCATCGCATGCGATCCGCAAACGAGCGGCGGCCTGCTCGTCTGCGTCTCCGAAGAGTGGGAGGGGACAGAAGCAGTCGAGGAGATCTTTCGCTCGTATGGCCTCAGCGAGCTTGCCTTCCCCATCGGCAAGTGCTACCCCCGTGAAGCTGGCGATCCCTACGTTGTCTTACCCGTCTACTTACCTGACCAACATCCTCGCGAGATCGAACGATGACAATCGGCATCCTTGCGGAGCATCGCTACAACCCGCTCGAGCGCCGCGTCGCGCTTGTCCCTGAATCGGTCAAGCGTTTAGTCGAGCGCGGCTTCCGCGCTGCGATCGAATCTGGCGCAGGAGAACTGGCATACTACGCCGACGAGCTCTATGCACAAGCGGGTGCAACGATTCTCGATCGCGATGCCCTCCTTGCCCGTGCAGATCTTCTCTGCACGCTCACGTTCCCCGCTGCAATTGCTGCCGAGATCCGCAGCGGACAAACGCTCATCACACTGGCGCAGCGGTGGAAACACACCGAACCGATTGCCGAGCTGCTTGCGCGTGAGGTCCGCATTCTGGCGCTCGAGCAAATACCACGCACCAGCCGTGCCCAGGCGATGGACGTTCTCAGCTCGATGGCTACTGTTGCCGGATACGTCGCTGCACTCATCGCTGCGGAAAAGCTCCCGCGCTTTTTCCCCATGTCCATAACGGCTGCCGGGACAATTCCCCCTGCTGAATGCGTGGTCATCGGTGCCGGTGTTGCCGGCCTCCAAGCAATCGCGACCGCACGGCGATTGGGTGCGCAAGTTTTCGGCTACGACGTTCGTCCTGCAGCGCAGGAGCAAATTCTCAGTCTCGGCGCACGCCCGATCGCAATTGACATCGGCACAACCGACACAGAAACCAGCAGTGGCTATGCTCGCCAGCTCGGCCCAGAGCAGCTCGAGCGTCAGCGCCAAGGACTGGCGCCGTACATCGCACGTGCAGACGTTGTCATCACAACGGCTGCTGTCCCTGGCACACGCGCACCGCTTCTTCTGACTCGTTCGATGCTCGATGCAATGAAGCCAGGATCTGTCGTCATTGACCTTGCAGCTGAAAGCGGTGGGAACACCGAAGCAACCCAGCCCGGCCAGGACGTCACACTCCCCAATGGGGTGACCATCGCAGCACCACTGCTGCTCCCAGCGCAGTTACCCCAGCACGCATCCGCACTCTTTTCGCGGAATCTTACGAACCTGCTGCTTCTGTTTGTGACGCCGGAGGGCATCCACACTGAAAGCGACGACGAGATCATTCGCGCACTCGTGCTCAGCTAAATCCAAGCAACGGCCTCTTTCTGCCAAGCAAGCACCGTGCATGTGTATGCTGCTGCGGTAACTTTGCATGATGGAACAATCGCTCTGACCATCAATGGGCAGAATCTTCGAAAAGCGAAAAGCAAAGATGTTTGCCCGCTACGACCGCATGGCAAAGACCTTTACGCGGATCGGGCGGGAAATCACCATTGCCGTCAAACTTGGCGGCGCTGATCCTGCTGGCAATCCACGGCTCCGCGCTGCGCTGCAGGAAGCGCGTGCGAACAACATGCCCAAGGACCGCGTCGAAGCAGCAATCCAGCGTGCGCTCGGACGCCAAGCTGATAACCTGCAAGAAGTGCTCTACGAAGGCTATGCTCCCCACGGTGTGGCACTGATGATCGAGACCGCAACCGATAATCCAACCCGCACCGTGGCGAACTTACGGAGCTACTTCAACAAGTACGGTGGTTCACTTGCTCAAAGCGGGGCCGTTGAGTTCCTCTTCCAGCGGCGCGGCGTCTTCAAAGTACCGCTCGGTGCAATGCCGCGCGAGGAAATGGAACTGCTGCTGATCGAAGCAGGCGCCGACGACATCGAGTTCGATGCCGATGAAAACATCCTCATCGCGTACAGCACTTTCGAAGACTTCGGACGTATGCAACGCGCTCTAGAAGAACGGGGAGTCGAGCTGCAGCTTGCACAACTTCAGTGGGTTCCTCTTTCGACCGTCAGCCTGTCCGACGAACAGATGGACGATGTTGCGCGACTCATCGAACATCTCGAGCAGGACGACGACGTCCAGCACGTCTATCACAACATTGCCTGACGAGCACGCAAGTACGCACGCACACGCTCTGCATCAGCGGGAGTATCCACAGCAACGAGCACCGCATCGGTCGGCACACAGAGGAAGACCGCACCATCGAGGAGCAATCGGAGCTGCTCGAGCGATTCAGCACATTCGATCGGATGTGGAGGAAGGTGCGCAAAGCGCTCGAGCGCACGCCGCCGGTACGCGTAGATGCCGATGTGCTTCCAGTAGAGCCCCAGCTCCCCTACACCGCGCTTCCGATCGGCGGGGATTGGCGCGCGCGAAAAGTAGAGCGCTGTGCCATCGTTGCGGCAGATGACTTTGCATGTGGTGGGGCTGGTTACTTCTTCCTGATGGGCAATAGCGGTAATGGGCGTTGCGACATCGGCGTGCTCATTGCGCTCCAGCGCGCCGCGCAGATCGCTCAGAAGCGCTGGTGGCACCAGTGGCTCATCGGCTTGGAGATTGACGATGATTTCCGCGTCGCTATACCAGCGTTCGACTGCATACGCGATGCGGTCGGTGCCGCTTGGTAGCGCGGCGGGTGTCATGTGCCAGCGGCAGCCGAGCCGCTGGCACTCCCGACCGACGCGTTCATCATCGGTGAGCACGACGACAGCGTCGAATCCTTCCGCTTCCGTTGCAGCTCGCCAGACGCGTTCGAGCATGGTCTGCCCCTCCAGATCGCAGAGCACTTTCCCCGGGAAGCGCTCCGAGCCATAGCGTGCGGGAATTGCAACGATCGAACGCATACCACGCACTCAGGCTGCTGGGGATGCACTGCTTGGCGGCGGGTAGAACGGCAACTTCACAACGTGTGCACTGCTCGAACGTGTGCCTGCAACAATCTCGAACCGCGTTCCTGGCTCGGCAAGCGCAAGCGGAACATATCCCATCCCGATCGGCACACCGAGCGAGGGAGAAATCGAGCCACTGGTGACGTTGCCGACTATGCGTCCATCCTGGACAATCGCGTACCCATGCCGTGGGATGAATCGCTCGCTTTCAACGACGAACCCAACGAGTTTGCGCTCAAGACCGCGCTCCTTTTGTTCGAGCAACGCTGTACGTCCGATGAACTCACCTTTCTGGAGCTTTGTGATCCATCCCAGCCCAGCTTCGAGTGGGGAGGTCGTCTCGTCAATATCGTTCCCGTAGAGGCAGTAGCCTTTCTCGAGCCGAAGCGTGTCGCGTGCGCCAAGCCCAGCTGGTTCAATACCGTGCGGTGCACCCGACTCCATGATCGCATTCCAGACACGCTCGGCAATAGGTTCCTCCCCGCGGAAGTATAGTTCGAATCCAAGCTCACCAGTATAGCCGGTGCGTGAGATGATCATTGGCACTCCCGCCAACTCGCCGGCTATGAAGCTGTAGTAGGCCAACTCGGCTAAATCCATGTCAGTGAGCGGTTGCAGTGTTGCGAGGGATTGGGGACCTTGGACTGCAAGGAGATTGATTTGCTGGCTGACATTCTCGATCGTGACATCGAACGCCGTGGCATGCGATGCGACCCACTGCCAGTCCTTCTGCTCGCACGCTCCGTTGACAACGAGCATGAAGCTATCCTCCCCAAGCCGATAGACGAGCAAATCATCCACGATGCCGCCTGTATCTGTGCACATCGCTGAGTACTGCGCTTTGCCGGGAGTGAGTTTCGATGCATCGTTGACGGTCAGGTACTGCACAAGGTCGAGCGCTTGTCGGCCGCGGATTTCGAACTCTCCCATGTGCGAAACATCAAACATGCCAACCCGCGTTCGCACAGCAAGATGCTCTGCGAGGATGCCATTCCGGTAATGGAGCGGCATCTCGAAACCAGCAAAGGGGACAAGCTTTGCTCCCAACCGTTGGTGGAGGTGGTAGAACCGCGTACGTTGCATTGCGCTCGTCGAGAATGGATGAAAACGGGGGCAAAGATACGCTGCATCGTTGCATGCTGCGGGCTATGCTCGCTCGTATTTTGCAGTGGGTTTCTCCTCTTCACGTGCAGTATGTCACATTCGGTGCTTGTTTGGCTTTTTCTCTGCTGGATGTACAGCCTTGCGCTTGCGGCAACGCCCTACGAGCAACTTCTTGCTCGCATTGCGCACGCGCGCAGCATTACGTGCACTGCGATTGCCGATGAGGGGGAAACCATCCGCATCGTTGCAACGCGCCAAGGGAAGTTCCGACTCGAAAGCAACGAGCAACAAATTGTCTGCAACGGCGAGGTGGTGTGGAACTACCGTCCTGCAACCAAAACGGTGACGATTGCGCCGGTCTCTCAACAAGCTCTCAACGACCTCTTCCGCCTTGCAGACAAGATCGCAGCAGACTATCGCGCAACGAATGCAACCAGCTCAATGGTCGTCCTGCGTCCGAGCAATCGAGGCGCGATGTACGGCATCGAGCAGCTCGAGTTACGTTTCCGTGGAAACCGCCTTCACACGGTCACAATTACGCGCGCCAACGGCACCAAACGGTGGCGAATCCGTGCGCTCGAATTCGACCGCTCCACCAGTGATTCTACGTTCGTCTTCGTGCCCCCTGCCGGCGTCGAGGTCATAGACATGCGGTAGATCGGCATTCCGCAAAGGGGAATCCCACGTTGGCAATTTCGGTCGTATGGAATAAGCGCTTGGCTGTTGATTCTGCCACTTGAAGCTTGGCGGAAGGCACTGCGATTTCCTCTACGCTACTTTTGCTATCCTCAATGTTCGGATCACTTCACAATGTCGCAACAGACAGCCCGATCGAAGTGGACGCGCTGGCACCTTGTGCTCGCATGTGCAGCGATTGCCGGCGCAGGGATGCTGCTCTATTGGCACACGCTCGATTACGGCTACACCGATCTGGATGACCTCATCTTCGTCCGCGAGCGTGAATCGTTCAACCGCGATGGAGCCAATCTCTGGCGTGCATTCGGACGCGGGGTCTTTGTGGACTCAGGAGACACCTACTACCGCCCACTGCTGCTGTGGACCTTCATCGCCGATCGCCATCGCGAAGGGCGTTTGCGAGAGACGCTCCACCGCGAGGGGTCTCCGCGGGATGAGCTCCGCACATATCGGCTGACAAATCTCGCCTTTCATCTTGTTGGCTCTGTGTTGGTGTTCCTCCTCCTGCGACAGTTGCTGCAACGCGACATGCTCGCGTGGCTCCTCGGGATGCTCTACACCGCCCACCCTGCGCTTGTGCAGGCAGTGGCGTGGATCCCCGGACGCAACGATACGATGCTTGGCATCGCGACGCTGCTGTATGCGCTCGTTCTCCTCCAGTGGCTGCGGCATCCATCCTGGTGGAACGCTGCACTGCAACTGCTCCTGTTGCTGGGTGCACTGTTCACCAAAGAAACGGCACTCATTGTTGGGCCAACGGTTATCGGCTCGTTTCTCCTTGTGTGCTGGGAAGGGAAGCGCACGCTCCGCCGCATGGCTCTCCCTGTCGGAATGTGGGTTGTATCGAGCGCTGTGTGGGCTGTGCTCCGCTCCCGCGCAACGGTCGAGCCACTGCCGAGCGATCCAGCGATGCTGCTCGGGATTTTTCTCGAACGTCTGCCGCTCTACGTACAGTATCTCGGCAAGAGCATCGTGCCGGTGGAGCTGTCGGTGTTCCCACGAATGGAAGATACATCGCTCCTTCCCGGCATCGTCGCGCTTGGGCTTATAGGCACTGCTCTGTGGCTGACGCGTGCTACACTCTCTTGGCGCGCAGTGAGCGCTGCAACGCTCTGGTACGTGCTCTTTCTGCTGCCAGCGCTCATCGTCCCACGGGAAATCAACCAAGAAGCGTACGAGCATCGGCTCTACCTGCCGCTGGTGGGCATCCTCTGGCTCATCGGACAGATCGCGCTCCGTTTCCGCGATCGTCAGGTGCGGACTGCACTGGCGATAGCGATTGCCATCTTCGGGGGAATAGCATGGCAGCGGACAGAATCATTCCGCGATCGAATTCGTTTCTGGGAAGAAGCGGTGCGGACATCGCCGCATTCTGCATACGCCCGCATGATGCTCGGCGCACGGTACTACCTAGACAAAATCAACCCGCGCAAAGTCGAAGGCGAACGCTTGCTCTGGGAAGCCTACCGCATGGACAGCACCCAGAAGTACATCAACTACTACATCGGCAACCTTTACTGGGACCGCAACGATTTTGTCCGCGCTGCCGAGCACTACCAACGAGAAGTGGCCAAGATCCCTCGCTGGCCGGAGCTCTACTTCCGACTGGCGCGCTGCATGTTCGAAGAGCGAAAGCTCGATAGTGCCCGCTTCTACCTCGAACGGCAGTTAGCACTCGACCCCGACGACCAGCAGGCCAATCACAACCTGCTGCTCCTTTACCTGGATTTGGGACGTCCGCAGGATGCCAAGCGCCAAGCAGAGCGTATGCAGCAGCGCGGTATCCCAGTCCCCGAAGGAGTTCGCCTCCGCATAACGCAAGCCCTGGCTGCACCGAACGCTGCTGCATCAGCCGCTGACCAACGATAGCTTCGGCACAGAGAGAACAGGCCCCACTGCTCATGCAGCGACAAACACCAACAATGCACCTCTGCAGCTTGAGCGCAACGACGTCCCCTCCTTTGCGCACGCTGAGCGCTACGAGCGTTCTTTCGGCGACCACGCATGTGCAAGTTTCCACCGCCGGCGGAAAGCATCGAGCCACGAAGAATCCGGCAGCTCGAGCACCGCTGCAGCACACGTCGGCATCGGCTCACTCGGATAGCCGACGAGCGCATCGCGCAGATCACTGATCGAAGGGTTGTGTCCGACAAGTGCAACCACGTTCCACTCCGGACTCAACGTTTCGACAACTGCTCGAATTTCCTCCAGGTTTGGCAGGTAGAGCGTTGGTTCTTCGATGATCAGTGGTGCAGCCGTGCTCCATCCTGCTGCGACAATGCGTGCTGTTTCAAGCGTCCTGCGTGCAGGACTGGCGACAATCGCATCAACAGAGGGAATGTGCTCGGCAAGCCATGCACCCAAACGCTCGGCGTCGCGGCGTCCGCGCTCGGTCAACGTGCGCTCTCGATCGGGCTTGGGCACCAGCTCGGCTGCTTCTGCTTTTGCATGTCGAACGAGAATCAATCGCTTCATTGAATTCGCATCCCAATGCTGAAGTATCCAAGCACGGGACCGACGGTTGTCAGTGTCGGTGAGCCGCGGAAGTAGAACGCTCGCCCCAACGAAAACCGTGCCGGCCCGATTGGTGTATCGAACGCAAGAGTGATGCCAACCCCATGTTTGAGGTTATCGAGCTTGATCGCCTGCACTTCCTGCCAGACAGCGCCGACGTCGTACCGAAGCGAAAGGTAGGTTGGGAAGAGTAACTCCCACGGCAGGTGCACGCGATATTCCAACTGCCCAAGGAGCAACTGCCGTCCTCGCTCTTCTTCTTCCCGCATACCGAAGAAGAGATCCTCGCCACCGAGGTTGAATGACTCAGCACGAGGAAGCGATTTATCGGCAATTCCAAAACGAACCGACCATCGGAATGCATGGATTCGGTGGAGCGCCAGCGTCGAGCGGAGCAGTGCTTCGAATTTGTAGAACTGAAGCCACTGTGGTGCATCGGGAATCGTCCGCTCGAGCCGCAGCGCAAGGTAGCTGCCAGCTGTCGGGAAGTCCGCGCGATCTTCATCGTCGAGCACTGTACTCCAGCCTAACGCGAGCAGTGGAGCCCACAACCGTTCACCCCTCGACGTATCGCCGAGCTGGAAGCTCCGCTGGTACTCGAACCGTGTGGTGATAGCGAGCTTCCCGAGCGTTTCGACGTTGCTCCCGATCGCAGCACGAATTCCGAGGTGCTGTTCGAGACGCTCACCAACCCGGAGCTGCTCATACTGCGATGGAGGCAAATCCTCTCGCAAGCGGTAGAGGTAGATGTTCCGTGAATCCCAATAGCCTTCCACACTCGCAGTCCAGTAGCTTTCGAGAATTCGGAGTGCATCGAGCCGAAGCGCAGCGATGCTATTGCGTGCACCACCTCCAATGCGGAGCGTTGCCCGAACTCCGCTGGAGAGGACGTTCAAGTCGGCGATCTCCACCGTTGGTTGCGCGTTGCGCTCGTTATCAAGCCGGCCGCCGATGCGGAGCACCTGCGACCCTCGCTCGCGTACGCGCACGGTGAGCACAACCCCATCACGCGTGCTATCGAGGTACCGAGTATCCAAGCCGACGTAGGCGAACAGATCAGTAGCAAGCAGACCATCCCAGCTGTCGAGTAACTGACGCGTGCGGAGCGGTTGGCCTTTGCTGATTCGGAGTTCGCGTTCGATCGCTAAATCCGTTGCCTGCCGATTGCCAAGCAGTTCGAGCGCTACGACGATGCCACTGTCGAGTGCGGCATGGAGAATGTGCGTTGCAGTGTCGAACGACAGTCGCAACCGTGCCATCGGCAGATCCTGGGCACGCAACCGCCGGTTCCAGGCGAGCACGATCGAATCAGCAAGCCAGCGCGTATAGTTCTGCCCTACCACTAGCTGCAGCGAATCTGCAAGCCAACGCTCCGGCGCTTGCACGGCAACGATCCTGCGACGTTCAACAGGAAACCACTGCACACCAGCGGAATCGCGCCGTACTTCGACTGCGCCAAACCGCAACGCTGCATGCAGCAAGCGTGGGCGAATCGGACGCGGGAGTGCCGCAAGAAGCGTCTCGTCGGTCATGTGGTGCTCCACCCATTGATCGAGCCGATCGCGGAGCGCTGCGATCGCGTGCTCGCCTGCTTGTTCTCCTTGAGCGATGAGCCACTCAATGCGGCGAAAATCCAACGTACTATGCTCACCAAGCTGGGGACTGATCGTCAGATCCGCCTCAAGCGTTGCACGCGCGTTGAAGCGTTCCATCATCAGCGTGACGACCTGATCGGCGACGTTCCATGGTTTATCGAGCGCCGAAGGCGGAAGGAGCGGTGAGGTGGTATTGACCGCAACAACAAGGTGCGGGCGAAATTGCTCACGAGCAACGTGGACTGGAATGTTCGCCAAGAGCCCCCCATCGACGAGCACGAGTGAATCGTACCGTACCGGCGTATAGCGGAGCGGGAATGTACTACTTGCCCGTACCGCAGTAGCGAGGTCACCGGATCGTATGGCGACAGTCTGACCACTCACCAAATCGGTCGCCACAGCACAGAACGGAATGCGCAGCCGATCGAAGTTCCCGCTCGGATTACACGGCGCACGCCAAAACAGCGTCGCAAGCAAGCGTTCGAGTCGTTGTCCACTGCTTGCTGCTTCCGGGATGATGGGGCGGAAGTTTTCCATGCGTACCGAAAGGATCGTGCGATCGTACTCGGCTTTTTGGTCGAGGAAAAGATCTCCGCGACTCCGTTCATCCCCAAGACGGAGCACGTCTTGCCAGTCCAGCGAGCGCAGGAGTGAATCAATGTCATCAGCCCGATAGCCAGCACACCAAAGCCCTCCGATAATTGCTCCGATACTTGTGCCGACCACTGCGGATGGATAGAGCTGCTCGCGTTCGAGCACGCGGAGGACGCCAATCTGCGCAAGACCGCGCGCACCACCTCCGCTCAGAACGAGTACCCAGCACGGGCGTGGAATCGTTTCAGCATCGAGCACGAATGATGCACCCAGTTGACTCTCCCCACCAGCAGAGCAGCGGAGCGTCGCGATCACAAGCGCAGCAAATATGCTACCGGCGCGCTTCATAGGCTTGGCGCATCCCAAGAAGGAGCGGGAGCATCGCGCGTTCGTAGTCGCGGCGACTCTTGATTGCCAGTGCCACCAGTTCCTCGGAGCCTTCGTGGGTGTACACATCGTGCCCTGGCGGTGCTTCGATTACGCCAACGATATGGCGGGCTACGTCTTCGGCGCTTTTCATCCGTTGAAGCGGCGCACGCGGAATGCCGCGCTCGCTGGCAATCGTTCGAGAGCGAGCAATTCCTTCTGCAAACAGCTCGCCGATCGAGCTTCCTTCCGTTGCGCTTGCCCACTCGGTTTCAACACCGGAAGGACAAACAACCGTCGCCTCAACGCCTGTTTCGACGAGCTCCGTCCGCAGCGCAGCAATAAAGCCAACAACTGCATGCTTTGCGGCAACGTATGCCGCGTTGTATGGATAGGCGATCTTGCCAACGATGCTCGAAATCGCCACGATATGCCCACGGCGTTGGGACTTCATCACCGGCAAAACCGGCCGAACCAAGTACCAGAGCGGGAATACGTTGACGGCAAACATCGAGTGGAGCTGCTTTGTGGGTGTATCCTCCACGGCGGCGCAGTGTCCTCGTCCGGCGTTGTGCACGAGCACATCGAGCCGCCCGCCGAACGTTTCGAGCGTGCGCTCGATGAAGGCAACTGCTTGGGTTTCATCCGACACATCTGCTTGCAGCTCGAACACGCGTGCCCCACGCGCACGTGCGTGCTGGGCAACCTCGGCAAGGCGATCGGCCCGCCGCGCACAGAGCGCAAGACAGACGCCGCGTTGGGCAAGTTCGAGCACTAACGCTGCGCCAATCCCAGACGATGCACCGGTGATCGCAACGACCGAGTTATGATCGAGGGGAAAACGAACCTCGTTGCTCATCAGCATCTGATGGATAGAGAACATTCCGCACTTGGTGATGCACACGCACCATGTGCACTACACTTCAATGCGAAAATCGCGATACTGTCCGGTTGGAGTTCTCCACTCGATGCGGCAATCCTCAACGTGTGCGCGCGGCGGACCTTGAGCACATCGTGCTGCGAACGTCTCGATCGCAGCGCGATCACCTTCGACCTCAATGGTTACTGTTCGTCCATCTGGCTCATTACGGACGGTACCCACCAAACCGAGTTCACATGCTGTGCGAAGCGCGAACATGCGGTAGCCGACGCCCTGAACACGTCCACGAACGGTAATCGTCGCTGCTGCGGCATGGTCTTGCATCGTCATTTCGAAATGATGACTACTTCCGTCCGACGATTGAGGGCGCGGCCGAACTCAGTTGCATTATCGGCGATGGGACGCGTATCCCCGTAACCAATCGTTTGAATGCGGTTGGGCGCGATGCCTTTCTTCTTGACCAAGTATTCCTTGACGCTCTCGGCGCGCGCTTGCGAAAGCTGCTTGTTGAACCATCGTGCGCCGCGATTGTCGGTATGCCCTTCGACGCGAATGACGACGCGCGGGTTGTTCACCATGAACTGCGCCAGCACTTCCAGTTCGGGGACATGCTCCGGCAGTCGTGCGCTGGCAGTCTCGAAGAGCAGATTCTCGATGATGAGCTTCCGCCCCAGCTCGACGACAGGGATCGTCTTCCGTACAAGCTCTTGCCGCCGCTGGTTGAGGATCGCAACGTTGATCGAATCAGGAATTGCTGGCAGATCGGTCCGATAGGTGATCGCGAACAGGTTGGTCAGCTGTGTCGAGTACGCGTTGAGAATCCGCGCAAACGGTTGTCCGATGTCGAACATCACCCCGCGGGTTGCTCTGGCGATCGTGTCGTATTGCGTGAGTACAAGCGGTGCGATGCAGAACGTCCGAAGGTCAGCGCGCTGGAGCATTTCGATCGCTGTTTGCGTTGTCAAATCTGTCCGCCCATTGCCATGCTCACCGCGTTGGTGATACGGCGCATCGGTTATCAGAATCGCAACCCGATTGGCCGAAGGGCGGAACTCGAGCTTTGTCGCCTGCCGAAGCGCTTCGAGCGCGTTTTCTTTTTCGTCGAAACCGCCCCATGCCCGCACGCGCGAGACCCACGAGACAAATTCGTTGACGTCGTTGGTAAAGGGATAAACCTTCTCGATAACATCGGAAAACAGGACCAGTGCAAGGCGATAGTCTATCCCGCGCGCGACCAAGCTTCGGATGAATTGTGTGATGTTATCGCGGACGGCGTTGATATGCACCTGCATGGTTGCCGTCACATCCAGCACAACGACGATATCTACCGGCACGCGCTCTTTGATGGTGAGCTTACGCACCGAGAGCACTTGCTTTTCGACACCGTTTTCCAATACCACAATATCGCTGGCTGCTAAGGTGTCAAGTGGGTCACCATTTGCGTCCACTGCCTCGACGATAAGGCTCACCTCTGGGTAGTACTTGATGTCAACGTTTTGAATTGTTAGGTGGAAGCGCTCTGATTTGGGCCGGAGCTGCGTTTGCAGGAGAATCTGCTGGGGCTGAAGCGAATCTGCTTGGCTATCGCCTACTCCACGTGCTGGAGCAGCAGCTGCAATGAATGCAAGCAACGCACATGCAAGCAAGCATCCGTCCATGAATGGAGAAGAGTACGTCTTTTTCTCGCTGCGATACCTGTGCTGTTGCATGGACACTCTTGGAGGAGCGCCCATAGGACGATGTTCGCTGGAGAGAGCTATCGGCACGACGATCGGGAGCGTACGCCCGTTGCGGCTATCGAATCGTCAGTCGCAACACCGGCGAAACCATGAAGAAGTTTTTGATTTCCCACGGTCGCGGCTCAGCGCGAAGTGGCGTCGAGTACTTGCCTTCCAGGTAGAGCCATTCGCCGACCAATGGAATGTATGCACGTGCAAAGAGCATCTGGTTGGCATACTGCACGGTCACGCCAAAGGGGAAGGTTGACTGGCTTCGGTACTCGATCCGCGCATAGAGCCAATCAGCAGCTGACGTTGGGTGATAGAGCTGGAGCCCTGCAATGTTGCGGACGAACGCAGTATCGCCCGTTGTCGGGTTACGCCGATACGCCCATTCTTGCACTTCGGTGTAGCAAACACCCAGATCGAACCGGAAGAAGTTTTCCGGATGCTTCGGATCGAGCCACCAGTTGTAGAAGAGTGCCGCATTTCCGGTCGTGCGCAGTACGGGGATGACTACGGTCGGATCCACGCCAGCAGTCCGGCGAAGTTCTGCCTGACGCACGAGCGACGGAGCGTAGCCTGTCCACGTATCCTTTTCAGCTCGACCGGTCGTATCCGGCCCCGTAATGGGGAATTCGACGTTGAAGGTCAAGCCAAGCTGCGGATGGAACGGGGCATTGATGTCCAATCCGAGCGATGCCTTGCCAGGATTCGCGTTGAGCTGGCGGCTGGGCAGAAAACTCAGCAAGCGATTTTCCAATCCGCCACGGAGGCGGTAGGTTCCACCAAGACGAAGATTGATCAGGTATGGGATTGGCTTGCTCGTCGTAGGATCGAGATTCTCGTAGAGCGGCCGTTGGACGATGACGCGCGATTCACCCGCCAACCAGAAATGATACCCCACGTTATCGGTGCCGAGGATTGAGCGAATCCAGAATCCCGTCCCTCCAATCTTGAGCGATTGCTCGAAGGCAGAAACGGAGATGGAATGGGTTACATCCGTTGGATGCATGAAATCGGTAATGACGCGATACTGGCGCTCAGTCGGTGGTGTCTCGGGCGGAATTTCACGATAGCAGTACGGACGCAACGGATCACTGAGTGTCCCAGCGAGCTTGCGCATGTAGGCATCAACTTCGGAAGCGACGAAATATTCCTCACCACACTCAACGAGCAGAATTGTGTAGTAATCGTTCGGGTCGCTTTTTGGGGCTGCCGTGATGACGATGTTCTGCATATCGAGTTTGTCTTTATTGCGACCGTAGAGGATGAATGTTTGGCGGATCTGCAGCTGTAAGTTTGGTTCACAGACACGCCATCGTGGGAAGTAGCGCACAATTTCTGGGTCGATCGTTTTGAGTGCTTGCATGATCGAATCCCGCTCGGGATCTTGTGCGAATGCAGTGCCGAGCGCTGCAGCAGTCGCGATGAATAGTGCCAGGAATCGAAGGTGTTTCATTGCCTGCTCGCTTTAGAAATTGTAGATCACACGCACCGTTGGGATGAACACGCTCGCGGTTTCCCACTCGTGGGGATCGCGCAGCAGAGGCGCAAAGTATTGCCCATCAAATCGCAACCCGATCTGTTGAGAGATGGGGATGAGCAACCACGCTTGCGCAAAGAGTGCATCATCGAAGTACTGCACGCCGAAGCCATAGGGCGTTGTCACTCGCATTGCCATAAAATCAATCCGTGCAGAGACACCACCGATGTAGCGCGTGTCGGTTCGGAACCAGCGACTTACTGCAAAGGAGCTGTCCTGGCGAACAACCCCCCGCGAGTCAATGATTTGGTAGCGTCCGGAGCCGGTGTTTTCCTCCCAAACTTCGCGCGAGTAAATCCCGCCACCGATACGGAAACGGAAGAAGTTGCCGCTGTCGATCGCAATCGCGAATGTGTAGTGCACCTGCGCATTGAAGCGGATGAGGTAGTCCAGCCCACGCGAGTAGGTTTCACTTTGCTTGACCGTATCTGTTCCGCGGAGCTGCTGGCTGAGCGTTGTTGCACTCTCGAGCATGCGTTGATGGTCGGAGCGACGTGCATCGCCGAAGACGTATGATGCTGCGATGTTGAACACGCCAGTATTGGCATTTGTCACCTTCAGCGGAAAATCGAACATGCCGTTGATCCCCCAGCCGGCGTTGGTCATCGTTCGCTGGACGCCGAGCGTCTTGGCAACCGAGGACCAGCCATTGGTCGGGAGCACTACCCCTAACCGATTCGATCCCCAGAGTGCATTGAGCGTGACACGATCGCTGAAAAATGACGGATACCCGATCGCCTCCAAGCCATAGCGTAGCTCCACTCCGTATTTGGGGAGATTTCGGTTGTAAATAAAACCTTCGCCGACTGCGCTGGGGTCCCTGGGTGTGTAATCCCGGTAGCTAATCAGGTCGGGGCTGATGAGAAGTTCTCGGCTTTTCGTGTAATCCATCGCTTGGCCATCGGTTGTACGGATGTACGTCGAGACGTCATCCTCGCTAACTGCGAGACTTACTCCATAGAGCTTGGGGATGAACTGCTCATCGCCGAGACCTTGCGCTTCTGCAGTGACGTTGATGCCCTCGGCTTCGCTCTGCTGAATAACGAAGTTGTAGAGGTACTCGTAGAGCGTCTTTGCTGGAGATCCTTGTGGTGCGGCACTCTGGCGGAGCTGTGTGTAGGTGTAGATGTCCCGCGGTGATGCCAGCACATTCGCCAGGATGCGGCTTTCGCTGTTGGATGTCAGCAGTGCAATGACTTTGAAATCCTTCCCTGCAACGTAGCGTGTCGTTACGACGTACGCTCGTTTGAAGGTGTTGCATTCCCACTGCTTGCGTGCAACAGCGTACTTTGCGTAGTCAATGCACTCACCGCGGAGGATGCGTTTGATTTCCTCGTCGTCTTGCAGCGCCGTTAAATCTGCAGCGCAGCCAAGTTCTGCAACCTTGTCGTCAATTTGTGTTTGCCGAGCTGGGCTACAGGTTTTTGCAACCTCGGTGATGACAGGCTCCGGGTTGAGTAGCTGTGTGACTCCCTTCATCGTCTCGGCGTCGAGTTGGAATATCGAGATATTCCCGTAGCGATAGTTCTTGAACTTGCTCATGATGGAGCGCAACTGCGCATCGCTTGTCTGAGCAAGTCCTTGAGCATTCCAACTTACAAAGAACAACAAGAGTAAAACACCGATGCGGCTGAGCCGCACGAGCACACGTTTCATGCGTCAAGTCCTCCAGTTATTGCCATTGCGTGATTGCATCAGTACGTGATCGGAACGTTGATGACGGCCTTGCCGTCGGCGGAGACTTCGCCATTGCATTTGTTTTTTGCCTTGGCCGATACAATGAGCGTCACGTTCCCTTCGACTTTCCCTCGGCGGAGGGGCGGTCCATCGAGCCGGAGATCGACTTCATAGCCACCAGCAGCGGCACGCGGGTTGAGCGGTGTCACCTTGTAGCCTGAAACATCGGCTTTCTGCACCACAACCTTGAAATCAAAAATGTCATTTGGTCCGGCTTTGGCACCACCAACGTCAATGATAGGCGGCAGAACCTTGATGTTCTTGACGACCACAACCGGCACGCGTGGATCAACGATTTGATCAAACTTTACATCGGACGTAATGATTTTCGGTGGCCGCTGTTTCGGTGTCCCTTGCAGTGGCCCGTTCGGCAGAAGTGAAACACGCTCTTTCGTGTCGGGGTCTTCCCAGAGAAGGTCCACTGAGACAGAATTGGCACCGCACGGGATTTCTCGCCGATATTGGAGGCCACGCACAGGCTGGGATTGCTCATTGCCAATAATCGCGTTGATTAGATACTGGCCTGCCGAGATTTTCTTGCCATCCGCTGGGACTGGGAGGATCTCAAGTTCAGTGCCGAAGTAGCAGTTCTCAACGTTTGCACGGATGTCATCGAGATTTTCCAGCTTACTCTCGAACGATTTGAGCTGGATGGTTTTCTCCGTCGTTTTCCCGATGCGATTTGCATGGGTGATGACAAGCTCGTAATCGCCCGCAGGCACGCTCTGTTCAATGACCAATTTGTAGTTGCGGGCTTGGGCGCTTGGATCGCTCGATGCCGATGCTTGCTGCGCTGGACCGACATCAATGACTTTGATGGGCAAGTTCGGGTTCGACCGCACAACAGGCAACTTGCCAGGATCATACGGGCTGGCAGTGAACGGGATTTCAACGCGTGGCAAGCGGTCGAAGATGTACTTGGTATCCTGCGCATACACCACCGGATCAGAAGGCGGTGGAATGTTCGGTTTGACAACGCGCACGTTGATTGCATACGATGCACGGTTTTGGTCGAAAAATGCCGCAGCTCCCGGAGCCAGCAGTTTTGCCAGGTAGCTATAGAGCTCCAGCCGCCGGATCCGTTCAGTTGCTTTTGGATCATCTGCTGGCGACTCATCCTTGATGCGATTGATCGTTGCTTGAATTTGCTCGTCGAACTCATCAACGGTGATCTTCCCGGTTGCCAGATCATCTGACGAGGGGATAGGTATTCCGCTGAGCTGCTCGACGATGTTCTTCCGGACTTGCAGGAGGTCTTTTACCTTCAGCTGAACTGTGCCGAGATAAACTTTCTCTTCGAGTGGAACTTCCGTGGGCGGAATATCGGTGCGCACCCCGAGGATGCGATTGGTGCGCGAGGCAAAACGCAGCTTATACCATCCCGGCTGCCCCGGTGGCTGGAAACGTACAATAAAAAACCGCTTCTTGTAGCGGCCGCCATTATTCTGGGCCTCGATGTCGGTGCGATCCTGCGAATAGATGAACGCCGAATCGGCTGCATTCGGCGGAGCAAAGCGCGCAATGGAGCCAATTTGGAGTGTCGGTTTGTACACTGGCCGACGGTAATCGGTCACTTGGTCAACTTGGAGCTCCAGTCGCTCGAGCGCAAGCAATTTCCACCGTGCCCCATCAACCGGATCGCCAAATTCCTGGCCCTCGCTAAACTTGCTGAAGTCAACGCGCATTTTGCGCAAGGAGTCATCCGATGGGAAAAGCGGTGCCCGGTCAGGCGCATTACTCGGATGGTAGAAAATCTGGTAATCGAGCTCCTGAACATTGGCAAGCTTGATGAGGTTGCGGAGCTTTTCAGCAGCCTCGGCTGGATCAAGGCCTTCGAGCTTATCGGCTGTACTGACATCAGTCACACCGACGATGACTTCGTAGAGCCGATCTTGCTTGACTTGCGGCCCACCAGCAACACGCATCGAGGCATCCTGAAGCGTAATCTCATCCTGCGGACGGGTGCTAATGCTTTCGGTGCCCGCGCCTGTCTGCAGTTGCGAGAGGATGCTCTCGACGATTTTCATTGATTCCTTCTGCTTCTGGATCAAGTGCTCCTCGGCTTCGTCGCGCTCGACGATGATGATCAGAAGCTCGAGAATAACAGCCAGGTAAAGCACAAAATAGACTTTCCCGGCACCGCCTTTTGCCATGGCAGGAACCTTTCAGATGTGATCGTTACACTCTCATGCACCCGCACAGAATGCGGACTGCAAAGGAAAAATGGTACGACGCCTCCTGCACGCGTTACCGCTTGGGTGTTTCAGCTGGCTGCGCTGATTCGAGTCCAGCTTTGGCAGGTGCTGCTGTTGCTTCGACGGTTGCGCTCGATTTTTCGCTCGTCTCCAGCTTTGCCTGCTTTGCCTCGTGCTTGAGCGAGCAGCTCTTCTTTGCAGAGGCCTTCGACATGCAGCATGCAGCTTTCTCTTTGCCGACACACTTACCATCGGGCCCACAGGCCATTGCACTTGTAAACGCGCCCAATAGTAGGGCGAGTGCAATCATCCGAAATGCACGCATGGATCACTCCGTAATGGTGATGAAACAAGCAACGTTACTCTGCTTGTGCAGAGCGTTACGAATATACCAGTTCACAACGTAATTACCAAATCGTTCGCCTCATCCGAGCGCTGGACTGCTACGAGCAGCCGGTTGTAGTGCCGCAGTCTTCGCACACCGTGCACGAGCCGTTGCGCTTGACGCGCATCGAACCACAAGAATAGCACTGCTCACCTGTGTAGCCGTGCGCTTTTGCCAACTCACGGACGGCTGGTGCTCCACCGCTGGAAGAACGGTGTTCCGCTGGCGGTGGAGCTGTTTCCACAGGTTCCACTACAGGAGCGACGGGCGTCGAAAGTGGTGCTGCCGCAGCAGACTTGACCACTGCCTCCGGCGGCACTTCGTCAACTGCCTTGACGTGCACAAAGTCGGTGCGGTGGAGGTAGTCGTAGCCAATCGAGCGGAAGACAAAATCGAGCACGCTTGTGGCATACTTGATCGCTTCGTGTCCTTGCACTGGACCGGATGGCTCAAAGCGTGTGAAGGTGAACGTATCCACCAATTCCTCGAGTGGCATGCCGTACTGGAGCGCTTTCGACGCAAGGACTGCAAAGCAGTTCATCAAACCCTTGAACGAGGCGCCTTCCTTGTACATGTCAATGAAAATTTCGCCGAGTGTGCCATCCTCATACTCACCGGTGCGCACGAAGACCTTGTGCCCACCGACGTATGCTTCGCGGATGATGCCTTTGCGCTTTTTCGGCAAGCGGCGGCGCTCAGCGCGGTGATAGACGCGCTCGACGATGCGCTCTTGCACAAACTGTGGACCTTTCGTCTCATCGAGCGTCTCTTCATCCCCAAGCAGGACGATTTCATCCATTCCATCATCGGCTGCAACATTGAGCGGTTGCGAGAGCTTCGAACCATCGCGGTAGAGCGCAATTGCCTTTAGCCCAAGCTTCCACGACTCCATGTGGACCGTCTCGACATCGGCAACTGTTGCCTCCGCAGGCATGTTGATCGTCTTGGAAATCGCACCGGAGATGAACGGTTGTGCTGCAGCCATCATCTGGACATGCGCCATGAACGGAATGAACCGCTGGCCGCGTTTCCCGCACTTGTTCGCACAATCAAAGATCGGCAGGTGCTCTGGCTTCAGATGCGGCGCTCCTTCGATCATCATCGTTCCGCAGACGTAGTCATTGGCACGCTCGATTTCTTCCTTGGTAAATCCGAGCGCCAGAAGCATATCGAATGCAGGATCGTCGAGTTGCTCGCGGCTGAAGCCCAGCACACGGGTGCAGAAATCCTCGCCGAGCGTCCACTTGTTGAATGCAAAGCGGATGTCGAAGACACTATCGAGCTGCGCTTCGATCGCAGCGAGCGCTTCATCGGTGAAGCCCTTCTCCTTGAGTCGCGCGCGGTTGATCGTCGGGCAGCCAACGAGCGTCCCATGTCCTTTGCAGTAGCGCTCGATGTCCTCGATCTGCTCTGGCGTATAGCCGAGCCGACGGAGCGCTTTCGACACCGATTGGTTGACGATCTTGAAGTACCCGCCACCGGCAAGCTTTTTGAACTTGACGATTGCAAAATCCGGCTCAATGCCGGTTGTGTCGCAATCCATCAGAAGCCCAATCGTACCCGTCGGAGCGATCACCGTCACTTGCGCATTGCGGAAGCCGTACTGCTCCCCAAGCTCCAATGCGCGATCCCACGCTGCCCGTGCAGCAGCCACCAACGCTTGATCGGCACACTTGCTGGCATCGAGTCCCATCGGAAGTACCGTCAAGCCTTCGTACTCGTGTGCAGGTGCATTGTACGCCGCGCGCCGGTGGTTCCGGATAACACGGAGCATCGGCTCGCGGTTTGCAGCAAAGCGCGGGAATGGACCAAGCTCGCGCGCCATCTCCGCACTGGTTGCATATGCTTCGCCTGTCATGAGCGCAGTGATCGCGCCGCAGTATGCACGCGCTTGGGGCGAATCGTAGGGAATCCCCAACACCATCAGCACGGTGCCGAGATTGGCGTAGCCAAGCCCGAGCGTGCGGTAATCGTAACTCCGCTGCGCAATCGCTCTCGAGGGAAACTGCGCCATCAGCACGCTGATTTCGAGCACAATCGTCCACAATCGCACCGCATGCCGAAAATCCTCGACGCGAAAGGCGCCCGTTTCCTCATCGAGGAAATGCGCCAGGTTCAGCGAAGCGAGGTTACACGCAGTATCGTCGAGGAACATGTACTCCGAGCACGGGTTGGAACCGTTGATACGGCCGTCGTTGGGGCAGGTATGCCATTCGTTGATCGTCGTATCGAACTGCAAGCCAGGATCGGCACTCTTCCACGCGCTGCGGTTGATGCAGTCCCATAGGTAGCGCGCAGAAACCGTCCGCGCAACCTCCCCCGTTGTACGCCAGCGCAAATGCCACGGGCGATCGGCGAGCACTGCCTCCATGAACTCGTTGGTGACGCGAACGGAATTGTTCGAGTTCTGCCCGGAGACCGTCAGGTATGCTTCGCCTTCGTAGTGGGTATCGAAGACGTCCAATTCGACATCGGTGATTCCTTGCCGCACCAGCGCGAGCGTGCGCTCGATGTACGCCCGCGGCACGCCACGGTGTAAGGCCCTGCGCACCAGCGTCCGCAGCCGTGGATTGCTCGAATAGTCAGCCCCACCGGCGGCAGCTTCGGCTGCAATTGCCTTCAGGAATGTTGCGTTGACACGGGAGCCTGTCACAAGCGCAGCGACTTTTTCTTCTTCCTTGGCTTTCCATGTGATGAACTCCTCGACGTCGGGATGGTCAATGTTGACGATCACCATCTTCGCTGCGCGGCGTGTCGTTCCTCCAGACTTGATCGCTCCTGCAGCGCGGTCGAATACTTTGAGGAAACTCATCAAGCCCGACGAAACCCCACCGCCAGAGAGCTTTTCGCCCTTGGCACGCAGTGGCGAAAAGTTCGTGCCCGTGCCCGAGCCATACTTGAAGATGCGGGCTTCACGCGTCACTAAATCGAAGATTCCTCCCTCGTTGACCAAATCATCGGCTATGCTCTGGATAAAGCATGCATGGGGTTGCGGCCGCGTGTACGCATCGGCGGAGGCTTTCAGCTCGCCTGTTTCTGGTTCGACGTAGAAGTGCCCCTGCGGAGAACCGGTAATACCGTAGGCCCAGGCTAATCCAGTGTTGAACCACTGCGGCGAATTCGGCGCTGCCATCTGTGCCAGGAGCATGTAGGCAAGCTCATCGTAGAACGCTTGAGCGTCATCGTCGCTATCGAAGTAGCCGTAGCGCTTCCCCCACTCGGTCCAACACCCTACTAACCGATGGACAACTTGTTTGACCGAACGCTCACTCCCAAGGATCGGATTGCCCTCGCTATCGCGCAGGAGATTGCCGTGCTCGTCGTACTGCGGAACACCAGCACGGCGGAAGTACTTCTGCGCCAGAATATCGGTCGCCACTTGCGACCAATGGACCGGAACCTCGATACCATCCATCTGGAACACCACCGAACCGTCCGGGTTGCGGAGCACCGACGACCGCGTGGTGTACTCGAACATGTCGTAGGGACTTTTCCCTGCCTGAGTGAAACGACGGTGGATTTTCATGGGAGTCTCCTCGGGTGGAATGCAAGTAATGGCACAAACGACAGACGTTCTCCAGCCGCTGCTGCCGTGCGACTGCCCGAGATGGATTCGGAAGCAGAAAGGAGAACACTCAAAAATCGGCATTGACATGGACATTTGCAAGAGAAACTTTTCCACGCTCGCTGGCATGATTTTTTAGCGTCCGCGCACATAACTTTGCAGGGTGGATGCTTCGTTTGCCTGGCGATGGTCTATCGCATCAAATACTTGCTCGGCATCATGGCAGCGCTCTTTGGGCTGCTCTATCTGCTGATCGGTATTGTCGGCTGGAGCGAAAGCGCAACCGTAGCCGATCGCTGGATGCCTTTTGCGCTCGGGAGCCTGCACATCGGTTTGGCGACGCTCCTGTTTTGGACAAGCAGCCGCGAGCGGCAACTCGAGAACGCACGGCTGGAACGCTTACTCCGCCTTCTACTGCGTGAGCAGGCATCAGTCGGCGCACGGCAGTTTGCCGAACTTGCGGGAATTTCCCCAAGCGAAGCAGAAGAGTTCCTCCGATGGGCAAGCCGTCGGCGGTCGAATCTTGTCGCAACAGGAGAAGGCAATGCTGTTCGCATCTGGGCACGGCACAGCCTGAACTAAGCTGCCAGGAGCGCCCCCACCAAAACACCCACTACCATCAGCCCGCCGTAGATCGCCTGCAACTGCGCATGCATTGGCACAACGCGGAGAAACTGTTCTGAAGTAGGGTCATCGCTCCCATCGAGCAATGCAAGCGCACGTTGTGCCCATGGGAAGCTTCCCCACGCCACGAGCGACCATGCAGAAATCGCATAGCGTTCACCTGCCGTTGCCAGCACAATAAACCCGTGGAGGATAAAGGCTCCCCAAATGAACCCCTTCCCAAGTGCAAGCGATCGTCGCGCTGAGCCAACAGCCAGCGATAGCGTGAGCGCCCCTGCGCTTTGATCGCCACGCCGATCCCGATGGTTGTTCGCATGGAGAATCGCTGCAATGAGCAGGCTTTGCGGGAGCGAAAGTAGAAGAACGCTGAGCTCGGACTCAAACGACGAGTGTTGCCACGCTTGCACAAGGTACGAGCCAAGCGTCATCAGCACACCAAACGACAGCATCACTTGCAGTTCGCCGAGCGCGCGACGCTTGAGCGAAAGCGGCGGTGCTGTGTATGCCCACGCCGAGATCGCCCCGATCGCAATGACCCATGCGATCGCTTCGCCTGCACGAATCAAAAAGTATGAAGCGATGGCGAGCGCAATCGCAGAGACCACCGCCAGGATGCGCAGAAACTCCTGCACACGCAGCCAGCCGCTGACCAACGGATTCATCCTGCCCGAATTATCGAGCCGATCAAGCCCTGAGCGCCAGTCGAAGTAGTCGTTGAGAAGATTGCTCACGCTGTGAATTGCCACACACCCGACCAACGCGAGCGCAGCATCGAGCAGCGAAAACGAAAAACCTTGCTCCCGACCGTGGCATGCAACCGCGGCAGCGCTCCCGAGCAGCGAGGGGAATGCCGACGCTGGGAAAGAAAATGGACGCAACACCTGCCAAGCTTGCCGGAGCGTTATCACCAATTACCTCGTCTCGATGACCACACATGCAGCTGCATAGTGCTGCGTATGCGAAAGCGAAAGGTGCAGTCGGTACCCTGCCCACCGCTCGGCAAGATCGCCGCTGAGCACAAGCATTGGCATACCAGTCGGTGCATTGATCACGCCACACTCACGGAACCGGAAGCCGTTGGTCATCCCGGTCCCGATCGCCTTGCTGAAGGCTTCCTTCGCGGCAAAACGTGCGGCGTAATGGAGCACGCGCGTTGCAGGTGCACGGTCGCAGTACTCCCGTTCGACATCGGTGTAGATGCGCCGTAGGAAGTGCTCCCCGTAGCGCTCGATCGCACGCGCGATGCGCTCGACCTCGATGATGTCAATCCCGATGCCGGCGATCATCGCGCTGCCTCTTCCAACTGTCGCATCGTAAAGAGCGAGCGTAGCTCTACACCATTCGACGCCAGAAGCTCCCGCCCGCCTTGCTCGCGGTCAATAACGCAGAGCGCGGTATCTACACGCGCACCACGCTCGATGAGCGCTGCAATGCTTTCGGCAACCTGGCCGCCACTGGTCACCACATCTTCGATCACGACCACGCGGCGCCCCTCGATCGGCGCACCTTCGGCCAGCTTGCACGTACCGTAGGATTTCGCCTTCTTCCGCACAAATGCCATCGGCATTCCCGTAGCAAGTCCGAGTGCAGTAACCAGCGGAATACCGCCGAGCTCAAGCCCTGCGAGAACCTCTGCATCCGACGGCACGAGCAGCGCTAAGCGATCGGCTATCCGGCGAAGGAGCGCCGGCTCGCACTCGAAAAGGTATTTGTCGAAGTACACGTTGCTCCGCTGCCCGGAGCGCAAGAGAAAATCGCCCTGCAAATGAGAGCGTTCGTAGATCGCACGAGCAAGGTCACGATCCATAACGCGCAGCCTGCCTGTTGCACTTGCACTGCGAAGATACCGCCCCCTTGCAGGCGCTGTGCGGTAATTTCGCGCCCATAGTTCCCTCACCGGAGCATCGCCAATGCTTGATCTGCGCTTCATCAGAGAACATCCCGACATTGTCAAACGCAACGCCGAGAACAAGCAGCATCCCATCGCGCTCGACCGAATCCTTGCACTCGATGCACGCCGCCGTGAGCTTGTTCGCCAGAACGATGAGCTCAAGCACCAACGCAACCGCACAAGCGAACAAATCGCCCAGCTGAAAAAATCCGGCAGCGACTCGAGCGAACTCATCAGCCAAATGCGCCAGCTCGGAGAACGCATCAAAGCCAATGACGACGAACTTCGCACTATCGAAGCCGAACTGGAAGAGCTCCTCCTGTGGGTACCGAATATTGCACATGAAAGCGTCCCTATCGGCGCCGACGCGCGCGGGAACGTCGTCGTCCGTTCCTGCGCCGAAGAAATCCCCGCCGAGTGGCGTCGCAGCCATCTGGAGATCGGCACGAAGCTGGGAATTCTCGACTTCGAGCGCGGTGCGAAAATCACCGGCAGTGGCTTTGCATTCTACGTCGGCAAAGGCGCTCAACTGGAACGTGCGATGATCTCACTGTTCCTCGATGTCCACACCCAGCGCCATGGCTACCGCGAAGTCTGGCCACCGTTTCTGGCTAATCGCGCCTCGATGACCGGAACCGGCCAGCTACCGAAGCTCGCCGACGACATGTACCACTGCCCCAGCGATGACCTGTTCTTGATCCCGACCGCCGAAGTGCCGCTGACGAACTACTACCGCGAGGAAATACTCCGTGAAAGCGAGCTTCCAATCAAGCTCTGCGGCTACTCGCCCTGCTTTCGTCGCGAAGCGGGAAGCTACGGGCGTGACACCCGAGGCTTTCTGCGCGTCCATCAGTTCAACAAAGTCGAGCTGGTCAAATTCACTACGCCGGAGACATCGTACGACGAACTCGAGCGGCTGGTCGCCGATGTGGAAACGGTACTCCAGCTCCTGGAGCTGCCGTATCGTGTCGTCCTCCTCTGCACGGGCGACATGAGCTTTGCCAGTGCGAAGACCTATGACTTGGAGGTTTGGTCACCGGTCGAACAGCGGTACTTGGAGGTTTCCTCCTGCTCGAACTTCGAAGCGTTCCAAGCGCGGCGCGCGCAGATTCGCTTCCGCCGGAATGACGGCTCGCTCGACTACGTCCACACACTCAACGGCAGCGGGCTTGCCACCTCGCGCATCATGGTTGCCTTGCTGGAGCATCACCAATTGCCCGACGGACGAATCCGCATCCCGGAGGCACTGCGTCCCTACATGCGCTGCGACTACATCGAGTAGCCGCGCGTACGCGCATCGCCCGGCGCAGCGTGACCGCCGTTGCCAGGAAATATCGAGCCACGCCATTCGTTTAGTGCCTGCGTTTTGTCGAACTTTACCGGCAGTTCCTCCTATGCAAGAGCCACAACCAAAACCGGAGATCGCACCAGAACTCGAACGGAGTTTCATCGGGAGTACAATTGCGCGCACGTTGCTCGAACAACGCAAAGTGTTCCTCTGGGGGCAAGTTGACGATGACAGCGCGCGCCAGGTCATTGATCGGTTGTTCTACCTGGATACGATCGAGCCAGGGAAAGAAATCACGCTCTACATCAACTCGCCGGGCGGATACGTCACCGCTGGCATGGCGATCTACGATGCGATGCGCGCTCTTCGATCGCCCGTTTCGACCGTCTGCATGGGGCTTGCTGCTTCGATGGGCTCGATTCTGCTCTCTGCCGGCGTCAAGGGCCGGCGGTTCATCTTCCCGCACGGTCGCGTGATGATCCACCAACCAAGCGGCGGTGCAGCAGGCACCAGCAGCGACATCGAAATTCAAATGCGCGAGATTCTCAAAATCAAGGAACTCAGCGCACGCATCTTGGCGGAAAATACCGGCCAAACCATCGAACGCATCATGCGGGACTTCGATCGCGACTACTGGATGGACGCTCAAGAATCGGTCGAGTACGGCATCGTTGATGGCATCATCGAGCGCTTCAGCTAATCGGTTCGTGATCCGAGCGCCAAGCTCGCCAAGCGAATGGGAAGCTTACTACGCGCTCCGATACCGCATTCTCCGTCAGCCGTGGGATCAGCCCCCAGGCTCTGAGCGCGACGAACTCGAGCCGATCGCATGCCACCGCGCTGCCATTGAGCAATCCACTGGCCGCATCGTCGGCTGCGGACGCATTCACCGCCGCGACGACGGCACAGCGCAGATTCGCTACATGGCAGTCGAGGAGGGGTACAGAAATCTCGGTATCGGATCTCTGCTACTGGAGTCCCTCGAAGAGTGGGCGGTCGAGCAAGGCATCAGCACGATCGTGCTCTATGCACGGAGACCTGCTGCTGCGTTCTACACGCGGCATGGCTATCTGATCATAGCCCCTGCCCACACGCTCTTTGGAGCTATCGAGCACGTTCTGATGCAGAAACCATGAGCGTTGTGTCATCGTGCCCCTCGGGATGATGAGCGCTTTCGAGGTGACTTGTCACATCGCTGGGGCGACCGAGTGCGCGTGCGACGCACTGCTCGGCTTCGGAGGCAATGCGATGGGCTTCCTCGATTGGCGTTCCATCGGGGAACTGCACGTGGAAGTCCACGTACATGCGCTGGCCGGACTCGCGCAATCGCAGGCGGTGGAACGTAAGCATGGGGTAGCGCTGCCGAAATCCCTCCAGGGATTGCCGCGCTTGCTCGACAAGGGTCGGATCGGCAGTGTCCATCAATCCAAGCACGGCACGGCGGACAAGCCGGTACCCTTCCAGCAGAATGTGCGCTCCAAAGGCAAGCGCAAAGAGCGGATCGAGCACAAGCCACCCCGTCAGCATCGCCGCAAGCAATCCGATGACTGCTCCCGCACTCGTCCAAGCATCAGTGAGGATATGCCGCCCGTTTGCTTCGACAACGAGCGAATGCTCTGCTTTCCCCACCCGCACAAGGTACCAGCCGAGTACAGCGTTGATTGCGCCAGCTGCTGCTGTCAGCGCAGTACCGAATCCCAAGTGCTCCACCTGCGGGCCAGTGATGAGGCGCTCAATGGCTGTGTAGAGAATTAGCAGTGCCGCAAGGCCGATCAGTCCGCCTTCAAAACCGGCACTGAAGTACGTGATCTTGTCGTGTCCATAGGTGTGGTTCTCGTCCGGCGGGCGATGGCTCCAGCGGAGTGCAAGCCAAGCAAATGCTACTCCCAACTGATGCACAACTGACTCGAGCGCATCGGATAAAATCACGGTCGAGCCCGTTCGCACGTAGGCGTACCACTTGATGGCGGGCATTGCCATCCCGACAGCCAGCGAAATGTTCATTGCGCGCCGCTGGCGGTGTGTGCGTTGGTATGACAAGGCAGAGTCGAGACCGTCCAACAGTCGGGCGTATCTTTGTGCATACAACGCACGAAAATAGCGATGAGCAATCTTACACTGCGGGTGTTGGTCGCGATCGTAGGCATCCCGCTCATTGTCGCTCTGGTCATCGCAGGCAGTTGGTGGCTGGCAGCGTTTATTGCGCTCGTTTCGGGGCTCGGCGCTGGCGAGTTCTATCGCCTTGCGCAAGCAAAAGGCGCCTCTCCACACACTGCGATCGGAATTGCTGCTGCAGCTGCACTTCCCCTGGCGCTCGCCGTTGATCCGGCGCTTGTCCCACCTGTCCTGACGGTTGCGTGCATGGCAACCTTCGTTGCGCAGCTACGCTCTGGACCGGACCGCGCCATTGCATCGGTGGGAGCGACAGCGCTCGGCATGCTCTATCCGGCTCTCCTCCTTGGGTGGCTCCTTCCCCTCCGCCAGTGGAGCGTTGCATCCCCCGATGATGGCGCATGGCTCTTGCTTGTGACCATCAGCGGAATTTGGATGTGCGATACTGCAGCGTACTTCGTAGGTCGGTGGCTAGGGAGGCATCCGCTTTCGCCGCGCACCAGTCCGAAGAAAACATGGGAAGGAGCACTTGCAGGATTGCTTGCAAGTGTTGTGTGGTGCGGAGTGTTTATCCCCCTTTCGCTCGGATGGGCAGCGCCGTGGCTGGGACTTGCCATCGGCGGCATCATCGGCACCGTCGGGCAGGCTGGGGACTTGGCCAAATCGCTCCTCAAGCGTGATGCAGGCGTCAAGGACAGCTCGGCGCTCATTCCCGGCCATGGCGGTATCCTCGACCGCTTCGATAGCATTACTGCAACAGCACCAGCAGTCTACGGGCTACTGGTGCTCCTTCGGAGCGCATCAGTCTTACCCTAACCATCCATCCAGTGGACAATGGAGCCTGTTGCACTCATCATGGCAGGAGGAACAGGAGCCCGGCTGTATCCCCGGAGCCGGCAGGCACATCCTAAGCAACTGATTCACCTGCTCGGCGATGGAACGCTGATCCAGAATACCTTTGCGCGATTGCAACCGGTCTTCCCGCCCCAACACATCTATACCGTCACTACCGAAGAACTGGCTCCCCTGATTTCCGAGCAACTCCCTGCACTGGCACCAACGCAGATCATCGCGGAACCATTCCGCCGCAACACCGCAGCTGCACTTGCGCTAGGCACGGTTATCCTCGAACGCATCTATGGCACCGACGTCATCGTTTCAGCCGTACCGTCGGACCATCTGATTTCGAACGTTCGTGAGTTCCAGATCGCTCTCGAAACTGCTGTCGAGACGGCAAAACATGCCGATGCAATCGTTACCATCGGCGTTGTTCCCTCACGTGCAGAAACTGCGTTCGGATACATTCAAGTTGCCGACGAACCACTCGCTGAGCAGTTCGCTGTACCGGTCTATCCCGTCCGTGCATTCGCCGAAAAGCCCGACGCTGCTACAGCAGAGCGTTTCGTCAGCGCGGGGGACTTTCTCTGGAACACGGGGATTTTCGTTTTCCGTGCCGATGTGTTCTGGAAAGAGTTCACTGAGCATTTGCCCGACTATGCAGAGCTTTTCGAGTCGCTCCGGCAGGTACGCGATCCATCCTTATTCCCCGAAGCAACCGAGCAAGTCTACCGGCGGATCCGTGGTATTTCGTTCGACTACGGCATTTTGGAAAAAACTCACAATGTGCTCTCCGTGCTCGGTACCTTCGAGTGGAGCGACCTAAGCTCGTGGGATGAACTCTGGCGTCTGCAGAAGAAAGATCCCCGGCAGAACGTGCTGGAAGGAAGTATCTACGCACTCGACACCAAGCGCTGCTACGTGAGCGCCTACAGCAAGGTCGTCGCGCTTGTAGGGGTGGAGGATTTGATCGTCGTGGATACTGACGATGTCTTGCTCATTTGCCGGCGTGGATCGAGCCAGCGTGTTGCTGAAGTTGTGGACATGTTCCGCCGCAAAGGGAACACTCCGCTCCTGTAGGCATGCATCAGATTGGCAAGGTTGTTGTACTGCGTTCGATGATGCGGTGCACATCGAGACTAATCGCTATCACTGCCGCAGTGCTCTTGCTTGCAGGCTGTGCGTCCGCGGTGCGCTACCGCTCTGTGGAAGGCACAGCCGCAACGATGGACTATGCAACCACGAAGTGGCGCGGCATCGCTTCGTACTATCACGACGACTTCGACGGTCGCATCACCGCAAGTGGTGAACCGTTCCACCAGAATCGCATGACAGCTGCGCATCCATTCCTGCCGATGGGAACACTGGTCCGCGTCGTCAATCTCCAGAACGGCCGCAGCGTCGTGGTCCGCATCAACGATCGCGGACCGCACAAGGCGGGACGCATCATTGATCTCTCACGCGCCGCAGCGATACAGCTCGGCATTATCGAAAGTGGTACAGCAGAAGTCGAGGTGAGCATCGTCGCAGGCGCGCAGTGATCAAACCCGAAGACCGACGCGATTTCTGCTCCAAGGTGTGCTGCAACCGCAACACCAAACGCGCTGCCGTGGCAGTCCACATCGGAGAGAGGGCATAATTTTGTCTTCAACCTTTCATTCGGCATGTCTGATGCGTCGGTGGTGGGTAAGCATCTTCGGTGCAGTACTGATTTCCGCATCGTGCGGAAGCGAGCCATCCTACTGGCTTTTCTTTGAGCAGAGTGGTGGGCTTGGCGGAATTCCTCAATACCAGGTGGAGATTGATTCTCTCGGTGTTTGCACGATGGCGGTGTTCTTCCTGCCGGGCGATACTCTTGCATCGGTATGGCATACAGAGCGCCGGCTCGAGCGCTCGCTCTACCGAAGATTGGGTTCGATGCTCGCCGATGTACCCACGTGGGCAAACGATGCACTGGAGAATGATACGCAGCACCCCGACGCGCCAATCCGTTTCCTTCGAGTCCGCCGGGCTGGGAGCGAGAGTCAGATGTACTTCCGTGGTCCGCTGCCGAGTTCTGCGCACAACGTTATTGCGCTACTCGATTCCATCGTTCTCGCTGCTCGAGCAGACGCCCTCCGAAGTGGCAATCCGCAGCACCAGTAAGGTGCTCACAATAGCACCACTCCGTCGGTCGTTGTAGAGTCCGTTTCACTCATCCCACGCAACTATGTTGCTGCTCCGTACTGCCTCGATGGCGGTTGTTCTACTGACGACTGCGTTGGCTGCTGGTAATGGCGGCTACAGCGTCACTATAGATCTGACTCGTTGCTCCGACGACCGTATCACCGTCGACGTCGAGTTACCCTCGTCGCTCTCCTGCAGTGAGTGCCGATACATCCTGCCCCGCTCGGTGCCGGGGACGTACTCGCTCGATCGCTACGGGCGATTCATTGTGGATGCGCGTGCATTCGATGCCTCGGGAACGGCACTTGCAGTCCGCCGAGATGATGATGACATCGTCGTCGAAGGCAGGCCAGCGCGAATTGTCTACGCTGTCAACGATACGTGGGACGATCCCACAGGGGCGGACGTTTTCAATCCTACCGGGAGCAACATTCAGTGCGATACCAACGTTGTGCTCAACTTCCACGCATTCGTCGGCTACGTCGAAGGGGCAAAAAATCTTCCCTACCGCGTCTTCGTGCGCAAACCACGCGGGTTCTACGGAGCGAGCTCGCTCGAACGACGATCGAGCACCGACACAAGCGATGTTTTCTACGCCCGATCCTACATGGAGCTGGTGGATAATCCTGCGATGTACTGCTCTCCCGATACCACGAGCTTCGATCAAAACGGTGTGCGCGTCACTGTCGCCGTCTATTCGCACAACAAGCGCATGCGTTCGGATACTGTTGCGGCTGTGCTCAAGCCAACACTTGCAGCTGTCGCTCGGATGCTTGGGACGATGCCGGTGGATCGCTACACGTTCCTGTTCTACTTCGCCGGGACGCAGCAGCGCGATATAACACGGGGGCTTTCGTTCGGCGCACTCGAGCATGCGCATTCGTCGTTTTACTTTCTGCCTGAAGGCCGCGGTGGCGAGAATATGGCACGCGAGATGATCGCCTCTACTGCCGCACATGAGTTCTTGCACATCTTGGTGCCGCTCAACCTCCATAGCGAGCAGATTGCGGATTTCGATTTTCGATCGCCGAAAATGTCTCGGCACCTGTGGCTGTATGAAGGGTGCACCGAATACTTCCAGCTGTTGGCACGCGCGCAAGACACCCTTCTCGAACCGGAAGCATTCCTGCGAGAACTTCTCTCGAACTTGCGGACGATGCAAGTGTTCTATCGCACCACAGGGAGAGTGTCGCTTGTTGAGTTGAGCCAGCGCGTCCTAGAGCCTGAGTACCAGAAGCTCTATCCGGTCATCTACATGCATGGCCCCGTTGTTGCCTTCTGTCTGGACGTCACCATTCGGCAGCTCACAGGAGGGAGGATGGATTTGCTCGGCGCAATCCGAGAGCTCATGCGCAAGTATGGACCCGATCGTCCATTTCGCGACGATGCGCTCTTCGATGAATTCGCGCAGCTGGTGCATCCTGAGCTTCGGGAGTTCTTCCGCCGTTATGTCGAGGGAACGGAACTGCCACCGATTGAAGAGTGCCTCCAGGCGCTGGGGTATCGTTACCACGATAGCACACAGGTAGAAACGTACCAATTCGAATCATCGGCTTTTTCTCTCCGAAGGTCGAGCGAAGAGCCAATCATTGTCACGCGAGATACAGCGAATGTTTTCGGATTCCGCAACGGCGACACGCTCGTTCGAATCAACGGTATTCTGGTGACCCCGGAGAACAAGTACGAGCTTATGAGCAAGTACATCTGGGCGCCGCAGTCACCAGACACCGTCCGTGTCCTTGTGCGCCGTTCGGATGGATCAGTCGAACTGCGTGCTGCGCCGACGAAAGGTTACCGTACCGTACGGTATGCATTCAGTCCCGATCCTTCGCCGTCTCCTGAGGCACTTGCCTTTCGGCGGCAGTTCTTCCGGAAAGGCAGCTAACCGTAGGCTCTGGGGGAGCAAGCGCTACTGCGCGGGGACCAGCGCCTGTTTTGCCTGGTCAAGCAGCTTCATTTCCGTCAGGATAAGCAACTTGAGCGCCTCGACCATCGGAGTATGGTTATCAGAATTTGCGGTGGGCGAATTCAGATATGTGTTGATCGCGTTCAGTGCAGCGACGAGTGAACGCACGCGGTCAACAAAGTCGGGGTCAGTCGCAGCGATCGTATCGTCGGCACGGATACGCGAGTCATATTCTTGAAGAGATAACCGCGTCACTGTCAAACAACGTCCGAGCGCAGTGTCAATGTCCTGCAGTGCTGCAGAACGCTTCGCAAAGCGGACATTGCTCAGGTGCAGCCAAGTGTTGAGTGTCATGGGATCGTTGGCATCGGCATCAATCCCACCAGCAATTTGACTGATCGAGGGATTGATGAGATTCATTGGCTTTTTTGCGATGTGATTCCCCAAGGGATTACCGCTTTTTTTGCTGGGTGCATTGTAATCTTTGACCAAGGGGTCTTTGCCTTTCGCAATCGTTGTCCAGTCCTTTGCACGATCGTGCGCGATGGCTGCCATTCGTTGGAGGTTTCCTTCGGTCAGGCAGGTATGCGTAAGGATCTTTGGGAAGCGGAGTGGTCGAACATTGATTGGTTGTATGCCGCTCTGCCCCAGTAACTCAGGAGTGAACCGCTCTGCATACGAAATGAGAAATCTCCAGCCTGTCGGAACCAGATCGACAATCAACGCATTGTAAACGCGGCAAGGACCACAGCCGAGCTCTTCCCATTTGCCATTGCCCGTCGGGGAGAACCGCTGGCGCTCACCAAATTTGTGATAACCGCCGGTTTGATCTGGAGTGAACAGCGATGGGTCGTGAAATACTTTGTCTTTGATGAACGCACGAGCAGCATACGGGGCGAATGCAGCTTTTCCGGGACGTGGGGCCCCAGGAGCACGTCCAGGGCGATTGTCCCAGGCATCAATTGGTGCTGAACCTTCGCACCCAATGAGCAACCCACCGTAATTGTCAGCCGTCGGGGGCAGATAGAAAACGTAGAGGTGTCCGTGCTCCCCATCGGAAGCTATCGTGTTGCCCGAAATGGGATTGATGTTCCCTGTACCCCCCAAACTAATATTGACGCCATAGTGACGTTGCCCGTGCTTAGTCTCTTTGATGCGGTGCCGGCGTCCCATCCCTAGCGCTTCTCGCTCCGTATAGGGGAGATACTCGATGCCATGGGTTGCAGCAAGTCGGCGGTTACGTTCGATGATTTTGCTTGGGCCTTGCAACCAATCGAAGAAGGCGTCCGCAGCCGCGCCACTTGCTTTGGGAAGTTGGATCAGGACGCGCCCACCATGGGAAAGAACTGCTGCAATGGGAATCCCACTCGATGACCATGGCAACCACCCTTGCGCACTCCGATACATGAGTCCCCCAAAGTAGAGAACCACAAAAACACGGCGGATGAACTCTCTTTCATCTTCATTGCTGCGCGTAAGCGTTCCATACCAGAATGCAACATCTAATTCGAATTGCTGTTCAGGATTGCGTCTGACAGTAACCGTGCCATTGCCATCATCTTCTTTCCACAGTGGTACGCGCCTGGCATTGCGGCCAAAGTACTTGTTGTACGCTAAAGATGCATTGATAGGCATTTTGTACCTCGCAATTGATTACAAAGACTCGCTTGCTGCAAGATTCCAATCCTCAACAGGGGTTGCTCGCATGCAAAATTCTTCATTATCCACGGCACATAATTGCGAAATAAATCCCCATTTTTTCCCGCGGCAAAGCTGCCGCGATCCACGCTCACGATCGGTGTATTTCTTCAGGAGCTGCCCTCAGTGCCCCGCTCGGTCGTGTACGCTTCCTCTTCGATTGGCCGACACCAGATTCGTCCGTGCCGAAGGAGCGTATCGCAGCGCCAGCGGTTATCATCAGTGAATAGATAGTCGCTCATCGTATGCAGACCCCGACTTTCCTTGCGGTGCAGTGCACTCTGGGTAATCAGCCATGCGACGGTGACCATGTTGCGGAGCTCGATCAGCTCGGGCGTGAGCTTAGTGCGGCGGTAGAATTCCTCGACTTCATCGCGTAACAGCTCGATCCGCCGCAATGCCCGCTGCAGACGTAACTCCGATCGCACGATCCCCACGTAATCCCACATGACCGATTGTAACTCCTGGCGATCATGCGCAACGAGCACCCATTCTTCGGCGTTTGCGGTGCCGCTATCATCCCAGGGCGGAATCTCATCGAATTCGGCACCGAGTGGCGCGGGCGGATGCGCGACCAGATAGGATGCAGCACGCTCGGCAAACACGACTCCTTCGAGCAGCGAGTTACTCGCCAGCCGATTAGCACCGTGCACACCGGTGCATGCTACTTCGCCGCACGCAAATAGTCGCTCAATGTTTGTTCGGCCATACAAGTCCGTCCAAACACCGCCGCAGCAGTAGTGTGCCGCAGGAACAACAGGGATCATGTCCTCCGGAAGCTGAATGCCACGCCGCGCACATTCACGCGCAATTGTTGGGAAGCGCTCCCAAACTTCTCGTTGCTCCATGTGCCGAAGATCGAGCCAAACGTGCCGATCGCCGCGCGTTTTCATCTCGTGGTCAATAGCCCGAGCGACCACATCGCGCGGGGCAAGTTCCGCGCGGTCGTCATAGCGCACCATGAAGCGTTCACCGCCGCAATTACGGAGTACTGCACCCGCACCCCGGACAGCCTCACTAATCAAGAACGCCGGCCCTGGACGGTTGGGATCATAAAGCGCAGTCGGATGGAACTGGATGAATTCCATATTGGCGATGGTCGCACCGGCACGGTATGCCATCGCAATGCCGTCGCCCGTCGCAATCGGCGGATTGGTCGTATGCGCATAGACTTGCCCACATCCACCAGTTGCCAGCAACGTTGCGCGTGCAAAGAACCGCTCGACCTGCCCATTGGACAAGAGTGCATAGACGCCATAGCACGTCGGCGCCGCTGAGCGCTTTCCACCGCGGCGGTGATGGTCGGTCATCAGCTCAACTGCGGTCGCATGCTCGACGATGTGGACGGTGGTCCGTTGTGCTAACGCATCGAGCAGTGCTGCTTCGATTGCGCGCCCTGTTGCATCCCGCGCATGGACGATACGGTTGTGGCTGTGTCCTCCTTCTCTGCCGAGATCGAGTGTGCGTCCGCGTCGGGTAAAGTGAACCCCTAGCGTGCAAAGCTCTTCGATGACGTGGGGAGCACTGCGAACCATCACTTCTACTGCCGCGCGATGGCACAGCCCCGCACCAGCGCGAAGGGTATCCTCGATATGCGCATCGAACGAGTCGGTCTCCGCAATAGCGGCGCTGATGCCGCCTTGGGCGTAGTTCGTATTCGATTCGGCCTGCTGCTTTTTCGTTAGAATGATGACGCTGCCGCTGTCCGAAACTTTGAGCGCAAAATAGAGCCCAGCAATTCCACTTCCAATGACGACGTAGTCAGCGTACTGCGGCATCCGAATCAGCGACGATTGCGAGGGGGATGACGCTCGAGCTCTCGGCGGAGTTGCTCCAGCTGTGGCTGAAGTTGTTCTATCAACTGGCGAAGCTGCTCAAGGTAGCGTTTGTTGAAATTCTCCAGTTCGATTAGTGCTTGTTGATAGGCTGCGTTGAAATCGTCGATCATGCGATCGAACATGCGCGGATCGAACACTTGCCCTACCGCGGTGTCTTGGGCATAGGATTGCCAATCATATTGTCGCAGGAGATCGCGAATGTGGTCAAGTTGCGGCTGCAACTGCTGCCACACGCTATCGAGCTGAGAATGTTTCTCAAATCGTGGCGCTGGCGGCAATTGAATTTCTGGAGGGTAGAGCCGATGTGGCGGTTGAGCAACTCGATCGTCAGGTTGTGGGTGCGCGGGTGCATCCTGATTAAATCGCTGGCTCTGTTGTGGGGAAAGTATCCCCTCCTTTGCTAATCGCTCAGCCTCCTTTGCGTAGCGCTCGGCTTCTTTTGCGTAGTGTTCAACGTCTTTGGCGTAGCGCTCGGCTTGCTTTCGGTATTCAGCAGCTTGTTGCAGGTACCGTTCGATCTTCTTCCATGATTCCAGAGCTTCCGCTCCTTGATGGACCATAGCATTCCATGAAGCATCGTCTTGTTGGTGCGAACGATTTGCATGAGATTTGTCCGGAAATGCTGGCGCTGTCGGGGACGTGGTACGTTCGCGCGAGGACTTCTTCGCCTCTTGCCGAGATTGGAGCATATTGTTCTTCGTTGGGGGCTTGTAGTCGAGTACGATGATCGTATCGAGCACCCCCTTCGAGTAGAGCTTGATGACGGTTTTTCCTGCGAGCGTGTCGAAGATCGCCATGTTATGCCGCCGCTGCTGGGCGGAACTTGCAGCGAGTGCGAGGAGGAATACCCCAACCAGTACAATCATCTGCCGCCTCATCATCGCGAGCTCCAATTAATTGTCCGACATGCGGTCCGAAAATACTATTTCAGGGTACAAAAAACACCAAGCGGCCGCTGCTGAGCTCCAAGCGACCGCTTCGGGTGGATGTACTCCGGGATAGGTAGATCGCACAAGCGAACGTTTTTCTATGCGTACACGCAGTCATCGCCCGGAACTTGTACCTCTGTCTGCTGCAGTGCAGATTGGTAGAGGGCTTCAATCACACGCATTCGCTCGACTGCTTCGTCAGCTGTCGAGATAATCGGCACCAGTCCTTGGATGCCTGCGATGAAGTGCTTGAGTTCTGCTTCGTACGCCCGCGTGTAGGCTTCCACGTTCGATCCCCGTTGGGGTGGAGCTATGATCGAAACACCAGATTCACGCTGACGGACGACCTTGAACGGATTGATGAACGCACTCCCATTCCGTCCGTACACGTTGCAGTAGAAGAGGTCCTCCGGTCGAACAAGTGACCAACTCGTCTCGAGCGATGCGACGCTGCCATCAGCGAAGTTGATCGTCGCAATCGCAACGTCCTCGACTGTTGGATGTGCGTTGTAAAACAGTGATGCAGACACCGAGCGTACCGTCGTCGAGCGGAACAGATAGAGCAGCAGATCCACGATGACGAGCCCAAGTTCGAAGAGAACACCACGACCATGCTGCATCGCGAGCATCTGCAGACGGTTATCGCCCATAAATGGCTTGAGCCACCCTGCTTTGGCGTAGTACACATGCCCGAGCTGCTGTTGCTCGATGTAATTCTTCATCAAAACGACGTCGCTACGGAACCGATGGTTCATGCCAACCATGAGTTTGACCCCCTGCCGCCGGGCTTTTGCTGCAAGCAGCGCAGCTTCGTCGCTCGTCAGTGCCAGGGGGCGCTCAACGAAGGTATCCCACCCTGCTTCGATGCATGCCGAGACAAGTTCAGCATGCGTACTGGTCGAGCTGCAGACGTCCACTGCCGCAATTGGGAGGGAACGAAGCTCCTCTACCGAACGCACAGCGTACGGAACATCGAAGCGTTCGGCAACTGCACGCGCTTTCGAATAGTTCCGGTCACAGATCGCAACGAGCTCCACCGACGGCAACCGTCGCAGAATTGGGAGGTGGATGCTCTGCGCAATGTTTCCTGCTCCTACGAGCGCAAGCGCGACCTTTTTCATTGGTGCCTCCTTTCGTCGTGGTGGTGGCTATGGAAATACAGTGGAAAATACCGTGCCATTTCGGTGATTGTTCCGCCCTGCGGAACAAAAAATGTGCAATGGCGCTGCATAGCAATTCGAAGTCCTGCACTTTTGTTTCGCAGCGGTCCAGCGGTGGTGTCAACACTTTTCGACAGTGACAAGTTTCGCTGACGCTAACGGAGGTGCGGAAGGACACCTGAAACGATCCGTTCCAACTTCGGCGCTGCTTCCTCGGCTGCTGCGATGATCTCCTCAGCAGTCACCGCACGGAGTGCATCGGGAAAGCACTCGTCGGTCAAGATAGAAAATGCAAGCACCTGCATACCACTGTGCACTGCTGCGATCGTTTCAGGCACGGTACTCATCCCCACTGCATCTGCACCGATCGCACGGAGGAATCGGTACTCTGCTTTCGTTTCCAAGTTCGGACCATGGACAGCAACCAGTACTCCTTCGCGCAGAAGGATGCGGTTCTCTAATGCAACCGTCCGTGCTATCGCTCGAAGCCTCTCTGAATAGGGATCGCTCATATCCGGAAAACGGGGGCCTAGCGTATCATCGTTGGGGCCGATGAGCGGGCTATCGCCCATGAGATTGATGTGGTCCGCAATGAGCATGACATCCCCCCGTCGGAAAAGCGGATTGAGCGCACCTGCCGCATTGGTTAGCACCAGCGTCTGCACACCGAGTGCGCGGAGCAGCCGTACTCCATAGGTCACTTGCTGCATCGAGTAGCCTTCGTAGTAGTGCACCCGCCCTTGCATGATTACAACTGGTACACCGGACCATGTACCGAACAGCAGCAGCCCACGATGGCTCGGTGCGGTCGAACGCGGCATGTGGGGAATCTCGTGATATGGAATGGCATGCTCGTGTTCGCATGCATCTGCTAAGCGTTGCAGCCCGGAGCCGAGCACAACCGCAACGTGGGGTTCCCATTGTGTCTGCTGGCGGAGGTAGGCAATACTTTCCTCGAGCATTTGACGGAGGTTGTTCATAGTCATCTGCTGCGTACTGGTTGAACACGTTCACTTTCGGCATACGCTCGTCCGTCGCGTGGATCGAGGGGTAACCGAATGCGGAAGGTTGTACCACTGCCTTCGCTGCTTTCAACATTGATTGTGCCGTGATGTGCCTGGACAATCCATTGCACAATCGAGAGCCCCAGTCCGCTCCCGCCAGGAGTGCGGTGACGCGCCTTGTCCACGCGATAGAACCGATCGAAAATATGGGGGAGATCATCGGCAGGGATGCCAATACCGGTATCGCTCACCATCAGGACGGCGCTTGCATCCTCGACGTGAAGCTGAACGCAGACAGCTCCGCCGCGTGGAGTGTATTTGATTGCGTTGTCGAGCAAGTTGATAACAACCTGCTGCAGCCGCGCCCGATCGCCGACAATTTGCACAAACGGCTGGAGCGTTGTCGTCAGCGCGATGCCTTGCTCTTCAGCAAGCACAGCAAAATCTTCAGCAACCGCAGCGACAAGTTCTGTGAAATTGAGCCGTTCCCAGTCCATCTGCGTCTGTCCAGACTCAGCGCGAGAAAGCTCAAGCAAACCCTCGACAACCTTCGAAAGCCGTCCGACTTCTTCCAACGCACTGGCAAGCGCTGCTTGGTATTCTTCCGCAGTGTGTGGTCGGCGAAGCATCAATTCAAGCTCGCCCATCAGGATTGCCAGTGGTGTGCGCAATTCATGCGACGCATCACTGGTAAACCGCTGGATCTGCTGGAACGACTGTTCCAGCCGCGCAATCATGTCGTTGAGGGTTGCCGTCAAACGGGCGATTTCATCACCGGATGCAGGCATCGGCAAGCGTCGGTCGAGATGGTGCGCGGTTATCTCTTGTGCTGTGCGCGTGATGAGATCCACCTGCCGAAGCGACGAACGTGCAAGCCAGTATCCACCAATCACGGCGATGACAACCACAAGCGGCAGCCCAATTTTGAGTACTGCAAAAAGCTCTCCCAACGTCTGCTCGATTTCCGTCAGTGGATAGCCAACAACAATCTCCACCAGCGGCGAGCGAACCGCTGCAACGCGGTAGTGCTGCCCACCGACAACAACGGTCTTGAGCAACGGATACGGCGGCGGCAGCGGCTCGGACTGCACAAGCTCCCAGAAGGTTGGCAGCGTGTCTTGGGTTCCCGCTGAGCGCCACAGAATCGTTCCCGACGTATCAGCGATCTGGATCAGGAACGTCCGCGCATTGAAGAGAATGTGCTCGTAGATCGCCATCCAAACGACGTCGGGTTCGCTGCCGAGCGAATCGGCTCCAAGTGTGTCGCGGCGGAGGGGTGGTTGCTCGAACAAAACCACCCCGTGACGACGGCGGAACGGCCGTCGCAGTGGCATTCGTGATTCCTGCTGCTTTTGCTTGATGATGTAATCGAGCGAAGTCGCTACTCGCCCGAGCGATGTATCGAGATTTTTGTGCAAGCTCGCCGACACAGTGCGATAGAGCGCTCCCGCAAAGGCAGCAAGTGCAAGCGTAATCAGCACTGCATACCATAGCGTCAGTCGCCACCGAAGTGGCAACCGACCAAACCAAGAGCGAAGCGTTTGCAGAATGCGTTTCATTCTGCTGCAAAGATGCAATTGCGTGCTGCGTCATCGTCACGGGTACCGTGCCATCGCGCAGCTAACCACCACGGCGCAAGCGTACTGTTATTTTTGCTTCGCTTAAATGCTGCACATGTTGCTTTTGAGGGCAACTGGCGGCACTCAGAGAGCATTTAGTTCCAACATTCCCCGTGTGTATCTCCGATGGAGGTATCTACGCAACCGATCCATCTGACCGATGAGAGCTTTGAACAAGAGGTTCTCCGCTCGTCTCTGCCGGTGTTGATTGATTTCTGGGCTGCATGGTGTGGTCCGTGCCGCCAAATTGCGCCCATCATTGACGAGCTTGCCGAGGAACTCAGCGGCAAAGTCAAGATCGCGAAGATGGATGTTGATAGCAACCCACGCACCCCGATGGAATACGGTGTGCGTTCGATTCCTGCGCTGCTTCTTTTCCACGAGGGGAAGCTTGTGGACACCATCGTCGGTGCAGTGCCCAAGCGCATGATCCTGGAGCGGCTGCAGCGGTATCTCAGCTAAGCGGTAGAGTCTCCAGCTGCCTCACATCTGCGTACTCTGCGAAGACCCTACAGCCCCGATGAACCTTCTCGCTGCTGGCGACGTCGGCGGCGCTCTTCTTCGCGTGCTTGGTCACGCTCGATTTCCTGAAACACCCGGGTCATCAGATGCTCGACGGCACGCTTGAGCTCACGCACCTCTTCCGTTGCAGGAACGAACTCGGCGATGAACTGCTCCAGCTGCCGGCGGTTCTGCGCCACTGTTCGATCAACACCACCGAACGCTTCCCTGAACCACTCGATGAACGTACGTCGAATCGGTGTGGTCGCAAGTTCACCGAGCGGCTGTTCGAGAATGCTGCGGTCTTGGCGAATGTGCTGCAAGAGCGTCTCGAATGCCAGCAGCGTTGCGATCTGCTCGAGACCGTTGGAAGACACAAGCGAGTTCTGGATCGTCTCGAATGACTTTTTGAACAGCGCGATTTCCTCGGGGACGCCAACGGTGGCGAAGATGAAGTAGAGCTTGCTGATGTCCTCGTGCGTCACATGCGTTCGTGCCCGAAGGAGCGCAAGCGCACGGAGCAGATCCAGTGACTTCGCCTGTGTGCGTGGCGAGATGTAGAACTCCCGGTACGTTTCGGCTGCCTGGCCACGGTGCGACTCGCGGAGTGCGCGGTTGCGCAAGTGCTCGAAATGCCCAACAACGAGGTTGGCAAAGTAGAGGTCTTCGGGACGAATCCGAATCGTAATCGCTGGGTTTGTTCCTGTGATGATCGAGTGCATGTACTTGAGCTCGGCAAATGGGATCTTCTGCGGTGGCTCGGCAGGCTTGCCTCCGTGGACCAGATATTTCTGCGCGATCTTGAACTGCGTGTAGGGATCCTTGTCCGGTAGGATGAGCGCCTTGTAGAGGAACCTGTCGAGAATCGCTTCGGTGACCTCACTGACGCGGAGGTAGTTCGTTGCGGCGATAACGGTGTGGATCCGTGCTGGCTGGTGGTGCACCCCGCGGACGAGCCGCCGCTCGTTGAGCAGGGAAAGGAGTGCGCGGAGCGTGAAATCATTTGCGTCGAAAATCTCGTCAATAAAGCCAAACTCGCTTTCGACGAGCGATCCCTCGGTGTTGTGCTTGAGGATGCCACGTTTGAGCAGTTCTAAATCGAGACCCCCGAAGTAGGAATCCGGCTGCTGCTCTTTGCTGGCTTGGATTCGGAAGACCCTCGCTCCTTCGAACATGGCAAAGATCTGCTCGGCAAGAAGCGTTTTCCCAACGCCGGTGCGGCTTTGCAAGAGCATGTGCTCGCCGGTCAAGAGGGCGCAGAATGCCTGCTCGATAACCTCATCACGTCCGACAACCCGCTGCCCAATGAACTGCGCTGCCTCTTTGAGTTTGAGCGCAATCTCCTCGACGGAAAGCGGAATCAGCTCAGTCTCCTGCATCGTTTGCTCAGTGCTGTCCGGCGGCGCCGATTGCATCCGATCTGTGGTCATAGGCATGCCCGAAACAAAACACTGCCGAAAATACGACCACTGCTCGAACACACTGGAATGGAACCAACACCCGCACTGGACTGGCTGCGACTCTGAGCACCAGAGTTTGCATGAGTGCGCGGTGCGCCCGCCGTCGCACGTTGCGTCTATTTTTGCTCGCTCACACTGCTCAAGTCATGTCCAATGCCGCGCGCAGCGTTCGGTTCAACGTGGTACGACACCGCACTCGTCGTTGCGATTACTGTTGCACTCTACTCCTCCACTGCAGCGCCAGACCTCTACTACACCGACTGCGGCGAATTGGCCGGAGTTGCTGTAACGCTCGGCGTGGCGCACCCGACAGGATACCCACTCTTTACACTCATCGGTCACGGCTGGGTGCAATTGCCGCTTCCCCTTTCTCCAATCGGCAAGCTCGGCGTGCTGATGGTCGTTCTCGGTGCAGCAGCGGCTGGTTTGATGCATCGCCTTATGCTACGACTCTTGGGCGAGCTTCGATGGCTGGACGCACGCGGAATCCGAAGTGTTGCACTCCTGACGGCACTGCTACTGGCAACTGCACGGACGATCTGGACGCAGTCGCTCAGCGTCGAGGTCCACGCGCTGCAAGTGGTGCTCATCGTCTACTTGCTTTACTGGCTCATCCGATGGAAACAGACCCGCCTGCGGAGCGATCAACTCTGGGCAGCGTTTGCACTCGGTCTTTGCTTTACCAATCACCTTTCCAGCATCGTTCTGCTGCCTGGGACACTGCTCTTTGCCCTGCTGGTCGGCAGCGGACGGTGGAACGAGCGATTCCGGCAGCTGCTCCTGCCCGCAGGGATCACGCTCACGTGCGCTCTTGCATATGCCTACCTTCCGCTCCGCAGTGCGAGCGAACCGATCTTCAACTGGGGCGAGGTCCATCGCAGCCTGAGTAAGTTCCTCTACCACGTGCTCGGCAAACAGTACAGCGTCTGGATGTTCAGTGGATCGGCACGCCAACAGCTTGGGGTGTTTTGGTCGCTCCTGCTGCCGAACGTTGCTGTGCCATTTGCACTCGTCGGGACTTGGGCGCTCTGGAAGCATTCCCGCGCGCTGGGACTACTGCTCGTTATATTGGCTGGTGTGTGCGTTGGGTACGTGATCAATTACAGCATCCCCGACATTGAGCCATACTTTGCCACTGCTTTCATCGCTGGAGTCATCGCAGCTGGGATCGGAATCGCAGCACTGTGGCGGTTTCGGCTGATGCGGTACCTTGTGCTCGTGCTGCCGATCGTGTACACGCTGTGGAATTGGGGGGCGGTGGATTTGCGACATCACCAGCTTGTTCGCGAGTACGTTCGGCTTGTCGTCGAGCAACTTCCCCGCGGGAGCATTGTGCTTTCGCAGCAATGGGACTACTTCTGCTCGGCATTTTGGTACATGCAGCAAGTCGAAGGCTATCGCCCCGACGTTGTGTTGATCGAAAAAGAGCTGCTCCGCCGGACGTGGTACCTCCATCAGCTTGCGCGCTGGTATGGCGAGCCAATTACGCGCTGTAGCACCGAGATTGCGGCATATATGCCGCTGCTTGAAGAATTCGAGTCAGGGCAAATGCCAAAGGAACGCTACAGCATCATCCAGCGGGCATTTGTTGCGCTCCTGCGCGGATTCATCGAACGGAATCCTGACCGCGCCGCATTCGCTACTCCGGAGGTGCTCGAAACAGAGCCAGACTTTGCGGCAGCAGTTACCACGCGTCCCTACGGTGCAACGTTGGCACTCAACGCAGAACGGCACGATCTCCCACCGCCCCTTGTGTACGACGCTCGGCGCTTGCTCGAAAGCAGCAGTCGCTACCACAGCGAACGGCTCGACCGTGGGCTTGCAGCTCTTGCCTCGCAGGCCTACGTCCGCACTGGCGACGCGCTGCTTGCAACCGACAGCACAGCAGTCGAACAGGCGCGCGCGTGCTACTACGTTGCACTCCAGCTCGATCAGAAAAGCAGTGCTGCGCTCGAGCGCCTCTCTCAACTCGGGAGAAGGTGACCGCAGCCTCAGCCTCCCCCAGATGCTTAGCCGATGAGCCTGGCTTTGCTGACTGCAACCGAGTTGCGGTGCCAGGCGCGTGTCTGTGCGGGAGTGTTACCGACCGCCGCTAATCGAGATACGCAGCTCGACTCCCACTTCGGTAACGCTGAATCCAGGATTCGATGCGCCCGTGGTGAATTCCCCGTTGTAGCGGAAGAATGCCGTGGCGGTAACCAAACGGCTCAACGTGTAGCGTGCTCGCGGCTCGATGAGAATCGAGCGCCGGCCGTCAACTTCCGTTCCGTTTGTGCTTTGCTGCGGTTGACCGGGGCGCTCGCCGAGAAGGAACGTTCGCCGACTCGAGGCGCGGTACGATGTGATGAGCGAGAATTCGACATCATTTTTCAGGTCAATGCCCAACAAGGGAAAACTGAACCCGCGGAGTGCGTAGTTCGCATTGAGTGCCAGCTCGTTTTGTACCTCTTCGGTCAGTGTCCGCGCAGAAACAGCGATACTGTAGTTGGTCCGTGTGTTGTAGCGCAGGTTTGCCGTCAGCAGCCCTTTGAGCTTCTTTTCATCGAAGGAGAAAATCGCCCCGACGAGCGGCTGGAACTGCATCTGCACTGTCTGTGCATTGACCACGCGGCCGTTGTCAGTAGTGTAGGCACTTTCGGTGTAGAGCGTCTGGTAGGCGTGCTCGAGCGTGATACGCTGCGCAAACTGCTGGAGGATCCAGAATTTCTCGATGCCTTCCCACCGGAGCGACCAGTTGACCTGCGGCAAGTAGCGCTGCAGCACTCCCGGCAAAAACTCGAACGCCTGCAAGCCGCTGATGAATGCGTTGGTCATCGCGTTCTGCAGTGCGACCTGTTCTTCGATCGAGAGCGAATCCTCGCTTCGATTGCCGATGATCTGCGCGCGGAGCTGGCGGTAGCGCTCGACGACCGTCTCCGGGCGATTGTTGAACGCGGCAAACATTAGCCAGTACGGCGCCGAAAGGAACGTTCGCTGGTACTGTTCGCTGAGGGTGACGTTGGTAAACGTCATCACCCCTTGTGCGTCGGTAGTTGTCAGTTGGTTGCGGTTGATGCCGAACTGCGTTCGCCAGTTCAGCTCGAGTGTGGCCCCTTTCCATAAGGGACGCGTTGTGCGGATTTCCAGCCCCGTTTGCTGCGAGATGTTGTCCTGAAACTGTGCGTTTGGCGGTCGGATGCCAATGTCTTCCCAGAACTCGACAAAGGGAAAGCGCGGCACAAAGCGCATTCCGACGCTCGCATGCGGATAGCGAACAAGCCCAAGTTGGTATGCTGCCGATGGCCCCAGCAGCGGGTCGCTCGAGCGTCCGGTCACAAGGCGCCCCCAGAGATTTGACACGCCCGTCCCACCGAATGCACCTGGCGTATTGGCGGTGTTGTTCTGCGTAAAGCTCAGCGTGATTTGTTGGTAGTCGAAGAGAATCGAGCGGAAAACGTCGAGCACATCACCGAGCACCGACGATGGCTTCGCAGCAGTATCGGGCTGCCCGGGGCGACGTGGCTGCTGCGTGATGCCAAACCACGCATTGCTCATCGCCTGCAAGCGAAGATTGGCATTCCAGCGGATGGTGTTGGTGTAACTCACCTGCTTGACGGCATCCCGCAATCGCGGATCGGGCTGGAGAGGGTCGTTCCACATGTACGTTGTCGAAAACGAACCCGAGATGTCCAGGAAGCGATTGAGATTCCCCACATTCGGCAGAAGCGGCCGGAAGTTGAACGTCGTTGTTTGTTGGACGGAGGTCGGCGTTCCGAGATTGACCAGTTGTCCATCGCGAAAGAATATTGTGCGTGCCAGTTCGGAGCCGGTGCGCTGGCGCCCGGTGGGGTCAAGCTCGAGTGGGACGAGCGTATTGGTCTGCGACAGCTGGTAATCGAGCATCGGTGAAAGGAAGCCTCCTTCGGTGAACTTCCACTGGAGCGATGCGGAGTTGGTCGCGGTAAAACCACGTTCGACGGGAGAGGGAAACGGTAAAAACCAAGATTGCTCGGTTCGGCGGTAGCGCGAAAGACGCGTCGAAAGCGAGATGTTCTGCGGCAGCAGGTTGATCTTCCAGCCGCTATAGGTTTCGAGCAGCGGAATTCCTTGCATCCATCCACCGAGCGAGAGCTGCGCAAGCGTTGCAGGGAGCGGGAGCGAGTACTGCGCCGTGAAATCCCACTGCCACCGGAAGCGTTCAGCATAGACTGGCGATTGCTCCAGCTCTTGTGTGTACGCATAGCCCAGCACGAGACGATTGAGCGTTTCGCGGATCAGCCAAAATGAAGTCGGTATCCCGAACCGGAATCCGAGGATGCTCCACTGTGTCTGTGCGATATGGGTTCGTGCACGTCTGCGGACGTAGTCGGCACGGTCGAGCGCTTCCTGCTGCGTGCCGCCAGCAGCCATGACGCTGTTGTATGCCATCAGTGCGGCTTCCTCGATGTTGACATCGCTCTGGGCAGCGAAGATGGGAATGCGATCCCGCACCGTCCGGGTAAATGCAATCGGGATGCGCGCATCTTTCCACTCTTTCGGCAGGAAGCGTTCCGCGCCGATTTGGAGCGCGAACGTAAAGTCCTGAGCCTGTTCGCGCGTTCCGAAGCGCTCTTCCAGGCGGTGGAAGAAGGGATTGGTTTGGGTGTAGGCAGTGCGAATGGTTCCCAGATCTGCGAGCTTGATGTCGAGATTCGCCGTGGCAGCCCAATCGTTGCGAGCATCTGGCTCGACAAGCCGGAGTTCGTCGGCCCAGATTGTCGTACTGAGCGGTTGCGGGCAGCGCTCGCGTGGATTGGCAATGCCTATCGAAATGAACATCACGCGCGTCAGCAGCGGATTCCCTTGGATGGCAAAGCGCGCAAGTGGATCACCGGGAACCGGGTACGTCTGACGCTGCCACTGGAGCGCGCTATCGCGCTGCGCTTTGAGCGCAGCCAACGTCTGCAGTGGGATGGAAACATTCCGCCACTGCCGGACGATCGGCGCACGATACTCGTAGTAGTTTGCCGAGTCAATGCCAAACCGAATGAAGTACTGGGGCGCTGCTGTATCGCCAGGTGTCAGAAAGAGCGAATCCGGCGCGACGTAGTCCTGCCCACCAACACCTTTGATGAAAACCTTCAGCGAGCGGTAGTAGAAAAAGTCCTGCGGTCGAAAGAAAAAGCGCGTTGCCTTTCGCTCATCGCCACACTGGAGATTGCTCACTGTAATTGCCAGCGACTGTTCGTTGAGCAGAATGTCGTTCTGATAATCGGGATTGGCAAGGTTCCGCGGCGGTTGAACACCAGGCGGAAGCGTGTAGTAGTCCGGCGGTCCCGAATTTTCCTCGCGGTTGACAAACGAAACTTTGATAACTGTGTCGTTGGACTCGGCGCTGTTTTGAACTTGCGCGTAGTTGACCCGTTGCCACTGCGACCCAACAAAGCGCCAGTCAGCGATCGACACCTTGATGCGTCCGCCTTTGAACCAGACGCGGACGTACTGGATGTTCGAAAACAGTGGATTGCCGACCACTCGCTTTGCACCGCGGAGTGGGATGCGGTAGAGCCGCCAGCCGTTGGTGCCACCGCCAACGACTTGGGGGTTTGCATCCGAGGGATCAAGGTTAACTTCGTAGCTAAAGTAGCTATCGTCGAGCGAGATTGTTTGCCCATTCTGTTTGTTGAGGATTTCTGTGTCGGGGAATTGCCCCAACTCGGATTGCGAAGCATTTCCTTCGTAGTTGTTCCAGCGCAGAAAATCAGCATCCACTTGCTGCTCGTTCGGCTTGGAGAAGTTGAAAAAGTAGTTGTCGCGCGAAGGGTCTTGTTCGAGGTTGAGCGGATATGGATATGCTGCGCGCTCTGCAGCATCATCGAGGGCATCAATGCCGACGTCCTCGCCGGGGTCAATGCGACCGTTTGGGATCGGTGCACCCGCGGTGATGCCATCTTCGGTATCGAGTCGATAGTTTGGGATGATGTCCTCGCTGATCTGGCCAAGGTCAATGAACATCCGTGCGCCTGGCTCGCGGTCTTCGATGCGCATCATGATGTCAATGTAGTCAATGTTCTCAAGGTCGAAGTTCGAGTTGAACGTCGAAATGAGGCGCTGCATCCCTGCCCAGAGTCGCTCGCGGTTCGCAGGGCGTTGCTGCCATGGGTTGGCCTTGACTGAGTCCCAGCGAGGATTGAGCGAATCAATGTAGTTGGGGTTGGGATTATAGATGCCGCGGCTGTCAGGATCGAAGGTCAGCACAAGTGGAGAGATCCTCGATTGTCCCTGGACTGTCTGCCGATTCGGATAGACCTCGACCACTGGCACACGCGGGAGGAAGAAGTTGTACCAGTAGAGCCTCCCGCGGTAGAGTGCGCGTTGCTCGTGGGCTGGATCAATGCTGGAATCAACCGGCGGGGATGAATGCGTCCAGAGCGTACTGGTCAGGCCCATCGAAATGAAGCGTTGTGCGCCTTCGAAGTCGTCAATGTAGGCGGCCGCTTGGTTGTTATCCACAGGAATTTCCGAGATGCGTTTATTGGGGGTAGGCAACTGCTGCGCCCATTCGCCGCGGAAGGTAATCGTCGAGCGCTCGTTGGTACTGTAGAACGGCAACCAGTTGAGCGCATCAGTGAGCCACTGAGCGTTCCAATTGAAGTTGGCATCAAAACCGAGCATTGTGTTGGAAACTGGTTCTTCGCCGAGCCGGACGCGGTCGACAAGTGCAGCGGTATTGAAGTTCATCAGCGTGCTGCCGAGCGTAAGCGAGGCGTTCCGCGTCCGCGAGAGCACCAAATCCGCACGCATTCCGAGCAACGTGCGGGTCTGGATGTTCATCACATCGTTCGACTCGTACTCGATGACCAAGTCGCTGCCGGCGACCTGCGCCTGGGGATTGCGAATGCTGACAGTGCCGGAGTAGTAGTCCACGACGTAGTCGTCGTTCTCACGCAACTGGCGTCCACTCAAGAAAACGCGGACGCTTCCTGGCGCAACGTTGAATCCGAGTGAAATCCGTCCGGCACTCTGGCCTTGCACTTCTCCGATGATGAGCCACCGATCTTGCGCAGTTTGCTGCTGGGCAAGCGCCTTTTGCACGTCATAGACTGCGCTGTAGTAGTACTGCTTGGCCAGCGCTGGATTGCCCCGCCGTGCGAACGCCGAATCGAGGCCTTCGCGGAACGGCTCAATCCACGGAAAGATGATCTCTCCGCGGACCGGGTTGAAGTAGGGACTTCCCGTCGTCATCGCTTGCTGCTGGCTTCCAGGAAGCCCTTGCCCCGCAGCGAATCCCCCGCCGGCTTGCTGCTGTGCTGGTGGAGCGCCGCCGGTGAAATCAAAAAGTCCATCGCCTGGTGGCTGTCCTGTCGAATTGTTGACACGGTCCACACCAAGCGCCGTGACGAGCTTATCGGAGGTGCCTTCGAGAATGTCCGTCGAGTCGTTACTCGTGCGCAGGTAGTAGATGTCAATGCGCGCATCTTGGGTCGAGACGTTCGTTGCGTTGATGAAGTAGATGTTCCGCATCTGCCGCGCCCAGAGATTGGGAAAGCCGGGCTGCAGGTTCGGTCGGTAGATGAGCTTCAAGATGAGCGTATCGCCATCTTTGGCAGTTGTTGAGAGCGTGCCGTGGTAGAGGTCGTCCTCTTTCGCTGGGGTCGGACCTTCCGTGCGGTAGGCGACTGCATAGGTTCGGTCACGTCGGAAGCCCCAGATGTCGAGTGTGCCGAGATTGGGGTTGAAGGTAAAGCGTGTCGGGTCGAGCCGGACGAAACGACCACGCTCGATGCGCCCTTGTTGAATTCGGACGTCCGGACTTTTCATTGCTGCAGCGTAGCGTTCTCCTTGCGCGAATCGAATCGGAGAGAGTGTGTCGTAGGCAATGACTTCAATACCGCCAACCGCTTGGTCGCGGACGTCTGCGGTGCTCTCATAGACCTCGATTTCCTTGACAAGCAGCGGTCCAGCTGGCACGGGGACGGGGGTGGTCAACTGCCAGTACTGACGGTAGAGCGGCTTGTAAGCTGTGTCGAGGAAGAAATGATTTTCGGCGTAGTCGTAGGCACGCAGGACAAAGCGCGTGCGCGCTGCACCGCTATTGGCACGGAGGATACGGCGCTCAGCTCGCCGCTGCGAGGCAACGGTCTTGAGAAAGAGCGGACCGAACTGGAAATCGGCTCGCGCACCGAAGAGCGCTTGGGAGCCGCTGATGAACGCGCTGTTGGTCGGCAGCTGGACATTCCCCAGTTCGACGAGCTTGATGATGTCGTCGTCGTAGCCTTCGTAGCCGATCTTGAAGCGGTTGTCGAATTCAAATTGCCGCATGGTGTTCCAGTCAGTGCCGAGCCGGAACTTATCCCCAATCCGTGCGCTGACGTTGAGTTGGATGTTCTGCGAAAACACCGGTGCGGATTGGCTCTGCCCGAATGCACTCGATGCACCAAGGTTCTGCGAATCCCAACGCCACCCCGCACGGAGATTGACTTCCCCGTTGACAGTTATGCTGATCTCAGGCTTGCCGAAGATTGTCGTCAGTGGGTTCGGTGGCAGCGGAATGGCGATGCCCGACGACTGCGAGAGCAGCTTGGCAAGATTTCCCCCCGAGAGCGCACGCTTGAGATCGTAGCTTGTCGAAAGCGAATCCCACAGCTGACGGACAAGCCGCCCCCGACGCTCAGCAAGGTAAGCATCAAGCTCGACAAAGCGCGGTGGGGAAACGTCAACACCGCCGACTTGTTCGTGCAGCTCCACCGTGCCGTTGGTGTCGAGCTGCTGGAGAATTTCCACCCCCGATGGCCGTCGCACCGGCGATTGCGCATCACTGTACCGTAGCGGAACTCGCCGGGAGGAGCGGACGCTATCGGCAAGGGCTGCCCGTTGCAGCCGTAGTGCACCTGCCCGTGCCAATGCGTACGCCGTCCCAACGGTGCCAACAACGACCGCTACAACGACAGCTACAGATGAAACTGGCCACCTGCGCAGTGATGAACACGACACAGCTCGATGGAAACTCCGATGATGAATACTACCACCACTGTTGCGTGCAGAGAGCAACAGCGATACTTACGTCACAACGAGCAGGTAGCACAGTAGAACAACGAGGCTATCCTCTTGGGTAGTGGTACTGTTGCAGCGGACACGGCGTTGTCCTGCAGCTCAAAATTACACTTGAGGCAGCTGCTATTGGTCGATGCCTACAACGCTAGAGTGCTGCTCGTATTTTCGCCCGCATTCGGAAGAAGCCCTGCTCCTTTCGGAGCAATTAGCCAACTGCGGTCACCAAACGTTGCGTTTTCGCTCGGAGCATCGGATGCTGTTGTGTTCTCCCAACCAGGTTGTGCGGTTCATTCTTGGCATTGCAATCACCCTTGTTGCCAACTCGCTGTATGCTGCTGGCGGAGATTTTTCACCGTGGCAGTCTCGCACGCGCGTCGTCGTACCCCTTGGCGGGCAATGGCAACGCTCGCTCGACGATGGGCGCTCCTGGCAACCAGTCTCGCTTCCACGGGTAGAGGACGCCGCACCAAACCGGATCCTCTACCGCAAGACGATCCACCTCGATAGCACTGCCCTTGAGCGTACGTGGCACCTTTCCTTCGGCGGCGTGCGTGATGCAGTCGAAGTCACGATCAATGGTCAGTACCTGGGGCGATTTTTCAGTGGGCAGGTTCCCTTTTCTGTTACGATTCCGCGTGGCGTCCTCCACGCAGGGCGGAACACCGTCGAGCTGAGCGCAAGTTTCGCCTCGGACGAAGCTGCACTGCAGCAGCGGATGCAATGGCGTGCTCCGCTCCGACCGGTAGGCATCGTTCGCCCTGTAGCCCTTATCGGAAGCGCATCGGCAGCAACGATCGAACGCATAGCACTCGACCAAGAGCTTGACCAAGAGAAGGCACTGCTGCGCATCACTGCCTCCATCGGCAGTCAGCGAGGTAATGCTGCACCCAACCTCCTGCTCCGCGCAACGCTGCGGCAGGGCGGTACGATCGTCGCGTCGAGCGAGCAGCCCGTTGCGCCGATTCCTGAACGTACACTCCCTGTCACAATAGAGTTGCGCGTCCCATCGCCACAGCTCTGGTCGGTGCAATCGCCATCGCTCTACCAGTTGCAGATCGAAGTTAGTGCTGCAGGTGTTCTGCTCGATGACCTCGAGCGCAGTATCGCGTTCCGTGCAGTCCAGCCAGCTAGCGGCGAGCACGCGCTCTTTCGCATCAATGGTGCGCCAGTCCTTGCGCGGGGGGTCGTGTACGTTGATCAATGGCAATCCCGTCCTGATGGTACGCTCGCCGAGCCTTCCTATGAACGCGACGTCCGCTTGCTCCAGCAGCTCGGGGTCAACCTCGTGTACTGCGCGTGGCTACCTCCATCGCAACGCTTTCTGGAGCTTTGCAGCAGTGCTGGGATTGCAGTGGTACTCGATCTTCCATTTGGCGATCTTCCAACGCGCTACTACGCGCAAGAAGAGCTCCGCACACGCGCGCAGAACATGATGATTCGGCTGCGCGATGCATACGGCGGGGAACCTTGCGTCGTGGGGTACGTGCTCAGTTCGATGGCACCACTGTCGAACGATGCTGTCCAAGAGTTTATCGGCACGCTTGCACTGCTCGTTCCACCAGGCACTCTCCGCTTTGCGGTGTTAGCAGCTGGACATCCACTCGATGGTGGCGGTGGTAGTAGTGGTGGCAAGACGCTCCCGCTCGATGCAGTGTTCATCAGCGACCAGACGCTCTGGCGCAGTCGCAGCGCTATCGAGCCGGAACTCTCCCGCACTCTTGCGACGCTTGGCCAGAAGCCGTGGGCAATCCTCGGCGGAGCGCTCGTGCAGCCATTCAACCGCAATGGCTATGCAGATCCCCTTTCGGTTGAAGCTCAAGCAGCAGCAATCAGTCAGCTCTACCGTCTTGGCGCAGCTTACCGCGCCGGCGGTACAATCGTTCGTTGCTTTTGCGATTATCAGACACTCTTCCCTCTACTGCCAACGAATACACCCTCGGAGCAACTCTGCTACGAAGGGCTTCTCGACACCGCGCGGCGCACTCGGCTTGCGTTCGAGATGCTGCGCGCACTCAACACTGGCGAACCGGAGCCTCTACTCCAAGCAGGGAGCTACGATGCCGGCACACCGTACGTGTTCATGGCTGGTGGCATGGGCGGATTGGTTCTCCTATTCTGGCTCATGAATCGTTCTCGTCGCTTCCGTGAGTACATGTTGCGGGCATTTCTGCACTCGCACAATTTTTTCATGGACATTCGTGACCAACGAATCTTGCTTCAGGGGCAAACGCTGCTGCTGGCACTGCTGCTGGCGACAACCTATGCGCTCGTGCTGGCAACACTGCTATACGTAACGCGCCAATCTCCTGCTGCTGATTACCTGAGCAATCTTCTCACACTCGGTCCGAGCGGAAAGGCTCTTTACATCCAGCTTGCGTGGTCACCGGAACTGGCGATGACTGTCATCGTACTCGTCGTGCTCGTCAAGATCATTGGGGTTGCCCTCCTCGTGCGGTTGATCGCTGCCTTTGCCAAGCGAGCGGTGTTTTTCGCCGACGCACTGACGATGGTCGTATGGGCGTTAGTACCGGTTGTGCTCTTCCTGCCATTTGCGATGGTGCTCTTTCGCCTCTTGGCGATAACACCGCCACTGCTGTGGCTGAGCCTTCTTGCGCTGACAACGCTCTGGAGCATCCTCCGATTGCTCCGCGCATGCGCGATCGTGTTCGAGGAGGTTCCCTGGCTGGTGTACGTCGCAGGGCTGGGAAGTATCGCCATCATCGCTGGCATCGCTATGCTCGCGCTCCAGTCCACGTTCGCGTGGGGAAGTTACCTTGCGCATTTTCTCCAACTGTTCTTCCCGTAAAATGCAGGGTGTTGTTGTGCGTTTTTTTGAGCAGGTTGAACATTGGTTCGATTGGCGATGAACGCCCTCGTTTCGCGTGCAGCACCGATGCAACGCAGCGAGCTGGATTTGAGCGAACGTGAGCAGACAATTCTCCGTGCGATTGTGCAGACCTACGTCCTGCGCGCTGCACCCGTCGGTTCCCACACGCTTGCCCGGATGCTGGCTCGGACGCTGCGGCTATCGCCGGCAACCATCCGCAACGTCATGGCAGACTTAGAGGACCGCGGGTATCTGACGCATCCACACACCTCTGCCGGGAGAATCCCGACAGATAAAGGCTACCGCCTCTATGTGGACTACCTCATGCAGCACGGCAAGCTCACGCAGCGTGAAGAGCAGGCGCTCCGCCAACGCCTTGCCAGCATCAGCGGTGAGCTGGCGCTCCGGACGGCCTCGCGGATACTCGGAGAGCTGTCGCACCTGCTTGGTGTAGCGCAACTGCCCAGCTTGCGGGATTTGGTCATTCGCCGGGTCGAGTTGGTTCCGCTTTCGTCGCAGCGGTTTGTCGTCGTCGTTGATCTCGATTCGGACGTTGTCCGCACCATCACGCTTGAAACCGATGCAGAACTCAACCCAACCGAGCTGCACGAGCTTGGGCAGGTGCTCAGCGAGCGGCTGGCAGGGCGCACGCTCGACTTTGTCCGCGAGCGCTTCGCACTTCTGATGCGCGAACAGTTGAGCCACCCTGTCCTGCGGGTCTTTGCCGAATCCATTGATGTGCTCTTTGCCCAACACGAAAGCCAGCGCGTGTACGTTGCTGGCGCGCAGCAACTGGTCCAGCAGCCGGAATTTTCCTCGCCCGAACGATTCCGGGCAGTCATCGAACTGCTCGAGAACGAAGAGATGATTATCCACCTGCTCGAAAGCACCAGTGATGCGCCGCTGTACGGTGTCCAGGTCAAAATCGGGGAAGAGCTCGGCGACCGGCAACTGACCGAGTACGCGCTGATCTCGACGCGCTACAAGGTCGGTTCAGCGACGTATGCAATCGGCGTCGTCGGCCCCAAGCGAATGAACTACGCCAAGATGATGGCGCTGGTCGGAGAAGTTGCCTCTCTCTTGGCACGGCACGAGCACGACAGCAGCCATTCTCAGCAATGACCCATCTGCGCCTTGAGCAACTCCGCAAGCACTTTGGCGCAACTGTAGCGCTCGACGGCATCGAGCTCGAGGTGCAGCCGGGAGAGTTTCTCGTCGTCGTCGGTCCCTCGGGCTGCGGCAAAAGCACGCTGCTCCGACTCATCGCCGGGCTGGAATCGCCTACCAGCGGCGAGATCTACTTCAATGGCAATCCCATCAGCGAACTTCCGCCCCAGCGCCGGGATGTCGGGATGGTCTTCCAGAACTACGCCCTCTACCCACACATGACCGTTGCAGAGAACATCGCATTTCCCTTACGCGTACGGAAAGTCCCGACGGCAGAAATCCGCCAGCGTGTCCGGCAGATCGCAGCGTTGCTCGGTCTGGAGGGCCTACTCGAACGCTTTCCGCGCGAGCTTTCCGGCGGGCAGCAGCAACGCGTAGCCGTCGGGCGAGCGTTAGTGCGCTCGCCACGAGTGTTCCTTTTCGATGAGCCTCTTTCGAATCTCGACACGCGGCTCCGCATGGAGATGCGGGCAGAGCTTGCAGCACTTCAACGACGAGTTGGCATCACAACACTCTACGTCACCCACGATCACACGGAAGCGATGACGATGGGCGATCGCATCGCTGTTCTCGAGCACGGACGGCTGTTGCAAGTCGGCAGACCTGCCGAGCTGTACAGCGATCCGGCGGCGCTGTTCGTTGCAACGTTCCTGGGAACGCTGCCAATCAACACGATTGCAGGAGTACTCGATGCTGCAGGTGGAACGCTGCTCTTCCATGCCAGAGACGCAGCACTTACGCTGCCCTTGGAGTCAGATATCCTCCGAAAGCAACCGCCATCGTTGCCAATGAACGCAACGCTTGCGATCCGCCCCGAACATCTGCTCCCGTCGAGCGAGGCTCACGTGCAGCTTACGGTCGAGCGCGTCGAGTATCTCGGGCACGAGTCTATTGCCTCCGGTCGCATCGGAGGGAGTGTGCCGCTGACCATGCGTCTGCCGCCAACTGCCGAGCTGACGCCGGGCACAACAATCGGCGTTCGATTCGATCGCACGGGGATGTTTCTCTTCGACGCTGATGGCAGCAGGCTCTGACACATCAGGTACGTTGCGCCAGAAGAACCCCTGCAAGAGCAATTGCACCCCCGATCCAGAACGCAGGCGGCGGCACTTCCCCAAATGCAAGCCATGAGAGGATCACCGTCAAGATTGGCTGCAGGTTGTTGAACACCGCAAGCCGGCTTGCTTCGATCTGCCGCAGGAGCACATACCACAGCGCCCATCCAACGCCACTGGTGACGATACCCAGGTATGCGATCTCGCCCCACTGCCTTGGGCTTATCGCATCCGGTGGCAGCAGACCGCCCGGCACAAGCGCGGCAACCGGCATAAACAGCCCCAGACCCCAGAGCATGCCGAACGCCGTTGTCGGGACGGCGCCGTATCGCTGCACGAGCGGACGCCCCCAAACAGTGTAGAACGCCCACGCACAACTGGCAGCCAGCTCCATGAGGTTGCCAACTGTGACCTCCGAGCGGAGCGAAGCACCGCGTTGAAATGCAACGATCACAGCTCCGAGGACCGCAAGCGCGATACCCATGATTGCATGCCACCGCAACCGCTCTCCTAAGAACACCGACGCAAGCACGAGTACGAACACCGGCGAGAGTGCAAATGCCAGTGCTGCGTTCGGTGCAGTCGTGTAGCGAAGTCCTGCAACGAAGAGATACTGGTTGAGCGGCATATTCACCAGTCCCAGCAGCGCAAAGCGCCACCAATCGCGCCACTGGAACGTTCCCCCAAGCCGCTGCCGCTGAACAAACCAAATCCACACCGCATACGCACAGACCGAAAAGACGCCACGGTAGAACACAACCGTCGTTGCTGGCACTGCCTGAGCAACCGAACGTGCGACGATATGCGTGCTGGAGGCAACAAGCTGCTGCAGCGCAACAAGCGCAGGTATGTTCACAACGCTAACCCAAGAACAGTAGAACCCGACGAACGCTGAGCCTGCAAAACTCGTGCGGACGTCCGGGGATCGAGTGCGCCGTATCTTTGCGCCCACTTGTGTCCGGAACCACCCCAAACGACGCATGAAGAGCATGACAGCGCTCAGCACTGCTTCGCTGAGCGAACAAGGTATTCGGGCTACTGTCGAAATCCGCACGGTCAACGGTCGCTACCTCGAGATCAGCTGCCGGCTGCCGAAGCAACTTTCTCACAAGGAAATCGAGCTTCGCGAGCTTGTGCGGGGCACAATCAACCGCGGCACCGTGCAAGTGACCGTCAAAACCGATAGCGACTCACCGCTTGCTTCCACGCTCAGCCTTGAGCGTATCGAAGCCTACTGGCAACAGCTGGAAAAGCTCCGCAAGAAGCTCAAAGTCAGCACGCCGCTCAGTCTTGGAGATCTGCTCCGCATTCCGGACATCTACACGACCGACGATGCAGCACTGCTGGAACTTGCCGAACGTGAGTGGAAAGTTGTCGTCAAAGCTCTCCGCGCTGCGCTTGCAAGCCTTGATACCATGCGGAAGAACGAGGGCAAGGAGCTGGCAAAGGACATCCGCACCCGCATCAAAACGATCGAAGAACGGCTCGACCGCATCGAAGAGCGCAGCATGCAACGTGTCCCCGAAGAACGCGAGCGGCTCCGCGCACGTATTGCTCAGCTGTTCGAGTCCGACGAAATTGACGAACAACGCCTCCAGTTGGAAATTCTCCTCCTTGCCGATAAGCTCGACTGTTCGGAAGAAATCGTTCGCCTCCGCAGCCACATCAAGTTCTTCCTCGAAGCGCTCAAAAGCACCGAGCCTGTTGGCCGACAGTTGAACTTTCTGCTCCAGGAAATGCACCGCGAAATCAACACAATCGGCTCGAAAGCAAACGACGCCGAGATCAGCCAGCTGGTCGTTTCCGTCAAAGAAGAGCTCGAGCGCATCCGCGAACAAGTGCAGAACATCGAGTGATGCATCCTCGGCGACTCATCGTGCTCTCGGCGCCGAGCGGTGCAGGGAAGACAACCGTTGCCCGCTACTTGCTCGAGACGATACCGGGAGCAGTCTTTTCGGTATCGGCCACAACACGCCCGCGCCGCAACGGGGAAATTGATGGGCGCGATTACCACTTTCTCTCCCGCGAGGAATTTGAACGGAAAATTGCACAAGGAGAGCTCGTCGAGTACGAAGAAATCTTCGGCAACTATTACGGCACGCTCCGCTCGGCAACCGAAGATGCGCTTCGCCGCGGCAGTGTGATGATTTTCGACGTGGACGTCAAAGGAGCACTGTCGCTCAAGCGTGCATACCCAGACGATACGTTCCTCCTATTCATCGCGCCGCCCTCATTGGAAGAATTGGAGCGAAGGTTACGCCATCGGGGGACTGAAACTGAAGAGCAAATCCGCCGACGCTTAGAGCGCGCAGCGATGGAGATGAGCTACCGCGATCAATTCGACGCAACGATCGTCAACGATGACCTCGCGCGCACGCTCGAACAGGCACAAGCGTTGGTCGAGCAGGCAATCGCTGGGCGCGCTTGACTGCCTCTACTTTCGAAACCGACTGTTGCCCAGTGCTGCTGCTACCATGCGCACGACCAGCACTGGACGTATGTTGGTTGGGTGGCTAGCACTGGCAGAACTCAGTTGCAGATGAGGACAAGGCACCTTCTTCCATTTTGCACCTTCCACTGGTAGGAGCGGACACGATCGGAGCCATAAAGCTCGACACGTGCACCGAGCAGATGTGCAAGTGCCAGTGCGTTACGGGCAGGCACACCAACGATCGGCAGCATGCGAAGGGTATCGACAGAAACGGCGCGCAGTTCAATCGTGCTCCAGCGTGGCACGACAGCGCCCGGTGACGGCTGTTGTTCTACCACCACGTGTCGTTCCGATAGAGCATTTGCCCCGTGCGCACGAAGCTGATGTACATCGAGCATCTTCTCGGCTATGGGAGCCGATAGCCCCCGCACATCCGGAACAATCGCACTATCACTGTAAGCAGGCACCCCCTTGAGCGGACGAGCCAGTTTGTACTCCATCGCGGTCGAAGGCTGTCCCATCATCGCCTCCACAATCCGCCGGAACAGGGGCGCAGCAGTGCTTCCCCCGTAGATATCCGTTCGGGGACGATCGAGCATTACGAGCACAACGAGCGATGGCGAATCCGCCGGGACCATCCCGACAAATGAGGCAGTGTAATCGCTTTTGGAGTAGCTGCCATCGCTCCACTGCTGCGCTGTGCCTGTTTTCCCTGCAACGGGGACTCCTTCGATACGGGCGTTCGTGCCAGTCCCGCGCTCGACAACACCGGCAAGGAGTTGCCGCAGCACTCTCGCAACGCTATCGGAAATGACACGCCGCCGCCGCTGGGGCGCTGCGCGCACAAGCTCCTCTCCATCAGGCGAAATGATACGCCGCACGACAAATGGCTGCATGAGGACTCCACCATTGGCAATTGCCCCATATGCACATGCTAGCTGGAGTGGCGTGCACGCCACTCCATAGCCAAAGCCAAGGAAGAGCAGATCGCTCCCACGAAGCTCCCGCGGTAGCTTGAGGACGCCGCGTGCTTCTCCAGGGAGTCCAACGTCGGTGCGAATTCCAATGCCAAAATCCCGTGCATAGCGATAGAGCGTCCGAGCACCAAGCCGCTCGGCAAGTTGGGCAAAGACGATGTTGCTCGAATGTGCCAGTGCATCGGCCAGCGTACACGTTCCAAGGGGAGTGTGATCGGTGATCGCGCGTCCATCCGGAAGGCGGAACACGCCGCCATGGCCATCGAACAGTTGATCCGGCGATGCACGGTGCTCGGCCAATGCAGCAGCAGCAACGATTGCCTTGAACGTCGAGCCTGGCTCGTACATATCGGTGACAGCACGCAACCGAAGCCCCTCTGCATCCGATTTCCGGGAGTGTGTGAATGCTGGCTGCTGTGCACACGCGATGATTTCCCCCGTCTGGGGTCGCAGCACCAGGACGATTCCTGCTGCTGCACCCGTTGCACTGACGCTTCGCGCAAGTTCTGTCTCTGCGATCTGCTGGACGTCCCAATCGAGCGTGAGCTCAATTGTACATCCCGGCCGAGCGTGTTGTTCGCGCCCGTCGCCCAGCGTCGGTCGGAGACGGCCACGGCCGATGCGCTCCATGATACGTTCGCCGACACTTCCCTGCAACAGTGAATCATAGGCTAACTCAATCCCTGCAATCCCACGGCCATCAACATCGGTTGTGCCCACCAGCGCTGCTGCCATCCAATCGTGCACATATTCCCGGCGATGTTCGCGAATGCGAATAAGTCCAGGCTCGCCGAGCGTGTCGAATGCCGCAGCGACAGGCAACGGCAACCCACGCACAAGCCAGACGAAATTCCGATCCTGCGCTGCAGCAATCCGCGCCCGGATCTCCTCTGCACGAGCACGTCCAAGCTGCTCGAGCAATGCCGCGACTCGCTCCGGCGCGCGTGCTATCTTGGGATCAAGTGCAAGCGACACTGCGCCAACCGAGGTTGCCAGCTCGATGCCATTACGATCTCGAATCGCTCCGCGCTGGCCGCTGGTGCGGATGCGTGCTCGGTACTGCTGCTCTGCACGGGCAAGCCACTCGGCGCGATCGAAGATCTGCACCATCAGCAGACGCACGATGAGTGCCAGCATCCCGATCGCCATCGCCATCACTACCAGGCGACGTCGCCAGCGGAACTGCTGCGGCCGGTACGAAAGAAGCTGTTCGATACTCATTGCACTCGCTCGATGAGAATCGGCGGGCGTCCGGGTTCGATCATTCCCAAACGCTCCGATGCCAGACGCCGAATGCGGTCGGCAGCTTCACGTCGCGCAATTGCGGCTCGCTCCTGTCGAATGAGCGTCTCGAGCGAATCGAGCTGGCGTTGCTTCGCCTCAATGCTCGTAAGGAGTTCGTTGATGCGAACGACGTTGCTCACCTGCCACAGCAGGCTGGCAAGCACCACAACCACAGCGAGTGCTGCCCAGAGAACTCTGCGGAACGACATTGCGTTCTCGTGCGGAAGGATTATGCTGCACCTGCAAAATACTGCACTGCAGCGGGAGCACAATCTCTGCCGAGTTCATCCAGCCAGCAACAATCGCGATCGCTTTCTGCAGCCAGTGTGGGCAAGAAATCTGCACGTTCAAGCGTGGCTCAATCCTGCGCTCTGTATCGAATCCGCAACACAAGGAGCCGAGCGTACTGCGCGCGTTCAGGGGTGATCGGTTGGTAGAGCTCTTCTTGTTGCTCGATGCTCGGCGGAGGGAATCCAGCTTCGACGAGCATTTCCCTGAGTATCTGCGCAGCGCTGCTGACGTCGGATGTGCTGCCGTGTGCAGTGATCGTGCATTCCTGGAGCGTCGAGCGGTACCGTTCGGCAAGCTCCAAGAGAGCTTCGTTTGTCGGCAGCGCTGCCGGAAAGTAGAACGCTTCAACTTCGGCACTGCGCTGAGCACTCGGCTGCTGGAACGCCAGCGGCACCTGCTCCTGCGCTACAGCACGCGAGCCACGCGTGCTGATCGCTTCCAGTTCGAGCAGCAACGGCGCATCAGGATGCAAGCGATCGGCGAAGGTGGAAAGGTCAACATCGAGCTTCAAGGGAAGACCGCCGCTGCCTGAGCGACGCGCAATCTCGAGCGAATCCTGCCAGAGGCGTATCGTCCACTGGCGGAGAGGTTCGGCGCCATTGGTCGCAGGACGAATGCGGAGAGTAGGTGGGATGATGGTGCGCACGGTGTCTTCTACTTCGATCGGTGCAAGAAGCTGTTTGCTCCCCTCGAAGAGCACGCGTGCTGCAGTATCGTGCTCGTCAACCGATCCGCGGATGCGAAGGCGCTTGCCAGGGACGTTCCAAATTGACTGAAAGTAGCGTGCGATGTACTCAGCACGACGGCGAGCGATTGCGAGTGAGCGCCCATCGAAGCCGACCAACGTCAGCGTATCGGTACCAGAGCGAAGCCTCCTGCCCACGATCGGAAGCAGCGCATAGTACGCTCCCAGTGGGGAGTGGAGTGCTGCTGACCAGGACGTATCCTGCGGCGATTCCGGCACAATGTAGCGCTCTGGGATTTCCGCACCGTCCATGTAGAGCACCGGCAGCAAAGGGAGTATTCGGCGGCGAGAATGTACATCCATCCGCAGAGGAAGCTGCTCCTGCGTCCCCGCAATGCCATAGGCAACGAGCGACGCCCCAAATGGGGGCAGTACCTCTTCTTTCGACGGCTCCAGGCTCGGCTGCTGCTTCAGTCGAGGCAACTCGATCGGTGCGTATGCCAGCCCAACGCCAACAAGGACGCTATAGACGTACCACTGCTGTTGCCGCGCAACGGGGTCCAGCGCATAGCGGAAGCTCAGTTCCGGAATCAGCCACCACTGCTGGGATTTGCCGAGCGGGATCGAAAATCGTGCGCCTGCCAGAAGCGAAGCCATCGAACGCGTGCTCGATTCGAGCGTCGTGGAACGCTCGTTTCGGACGCGCCGTCCGTTCTCGAACGTGCCGACACTCGGCTGCACTAGTTCTTCCCGAATCGAAGCATCCGCCTGCTGAACGAGATCAGTCCCCGCTCCAACATAGAGGTCCACCAGCTGCGAGCCACGCACGCCGACGTATCCTTCCCACCGCATCGAACGGAAGTGCGCCTCGAGCGTATGCTGAATGATCGCGTCCGTCGGCGTATCGTCCACGAGGACTGGCTTGCGTTCGAGTGCGCGGAGCGTCCCGGCAAACTGCGCCAGTCCCAACCGCAACCCGACGACTACTGACCCAAACACGGGATACTCTCCCCAGAGCGTACCTGCCGTCGCGAGTCCGCTGCCATCGCGAAATCGAGGGCAACACGTCGGGAGCTCTGGCAACGAAGAAAAATCCGCGCCGTGGATTGTGATGCCCCCTGCGCCGAGAACGCCAATGCGGACGCTCTGCGGTGGTGATGGGGCGCTATTGTTGCGGTCATCGTCCTGCCCTAGGACAGTACCAGTCCACAGAAGCCACCAGCTGAGCGCAGATGCTATCGCCGCGCGCATCATCGTGTCAGCAGAACGAGTGTGCGACTGATGCCGTACGGCGAGCTGGCCTGGAGAACGTACTGCCCTGGCGGGAGTGCAAGCGCAAGCATGTGCTCAACGGAATCACGCACTGTGCCGAGATCAGCGCTCCAGTGCTCAACTCCAAGAAGGTCGTAGCACTGGAGCTGAACCGGCATTTCTCGGTCAACTGCGATGCGCACGCGCAGTATCCCATCGCTCGGTTGCGGCTCGATGCGTTCAATGCGGGGCGGCTGTCCTGCTACAAACAGTCGCGTCGTACCGCCCGCGGTGCAGTAGTCGTTGAAGAACACCGTAGCGGCCACTGGCTCCAATCCGTTCGAACAATCATCGAGCCACTGGAAGTCTTCGATGTGAATTTGCACCACCGGAGCATCGCCCCAGAACGTGCGGAACCGCACGAGCGCAAGAGTATCTCCAACGAGAAATCCTCGGCCACTGACGGTGAAGCGTCGTTCACCATCGGCAATGGTGCCGCGTTCCAACGGCGGCTCGGGGAGGAGCGTCGAGGCGTTGCATCGCACCGTAAAGCGGAACGGACGCTGCATCGCGCGGTACGAGCGGGGGACCGAGGGCATCCAGACCGGAACGCTGATTACTTGCCCTGCCTGTGTGACGATACTTCGTGGCACTGAGAGCGCTGCACCACTGTAGGGCTGGGCGCAAACGACATCACCTGCGATGACGCACTCGTACGGCTGGCGCTCGCTCCCTTCGACCAGCAACCGCAGACATGTGCGCCCGACCCGCTCGGCGCGGATGCCGAAGGGATACGCCATGCACGGAGTCTCACTGGTCAGCGTAAACTGGCGAATCGTCAGCAGCCGAAGCTGTGTCGTATCAGGCCAGTCGGCGCTCAGACGAATCTGCTGAGGGACCGTCGCGCACGTCAACCATTGCACGAGCGTATCTCGCATCGTGCCTGGTGGCATCGTCCCCACCCAGATCGTCTGCGGCAGCGTCAGTGTCGGAGCGGGCGCGTAGCCTTCCACGGCAACGCGTTGCATCCCGACCGGTGTATAGACTTCCAGCGTGTCGGTGTGCATGCCGCTGGTGTTCGGCGAAAAGCGGAGCCAGAGCGTGATGCACTGCATCGGCGGCAGCTCATCGGGAACACCACGCGCCAGCGAGAATACTTTCCCACTGACGAAACGGATGGAATCTATCCGCAGAGCTTCCGACGTATCCGAGCAGAGAAGCTGCGGCGGCAGAAACTCCAGCGCTGTCCCCACGCGAGCACTCTGCATATCGGGCGAAACCAAACTCAGCGGCGGCTTGATAACCTGGACCGCACCGGAGAGTGCCTGCATTCTCCCTGTCCGATCGCGTAGCTCGAAGCGGTAGCGCCCTTTCTGCGGCACAAGCCACTGGTACGACGTCGCTGTCAGATTCTGCGCAAGTGGCTGCCAGAGTGTATCCCCAACTCGTTGCACACGTAGCGTAACCGAATCGCTCGGGAGCGCTCCTGTCCACTCAATGCGGTAGAAACTGCCAGCGTAGGCGATTGCCGGATCGGTCGCGGGGTTGAGAAACTGTACAGCCGCAGCACCAAACTGCTCCGTGTTCGCTGCGAGGATTGCGGCATCCACCCCGCTGCAACTGGTGCTGACGATGCGGAGTGCGCCAACAGTCCGCCCACTGGAGGAAACCTGAAGCTGCACGCGGAGGCGATAGCTCTCTCCCTTGCGGAGCAGAAGCGGGCCGGAAAGGCCGCCTTCGACGATCTGCACCGATTGATCGGCAGTGATGGCAAGGAGCGTCAAATCCGCATTCCGCGCGGTGAGAACAACGTCCTGCGGCGGCGTCAGACCAGCAGGAAACGAGCCAATGTTGCGGTAGCGCGGTATGACATCGAGCATGGGCAATTGCTCCGGCGGAAGGTGGTAGCTGAACGTTGCCGATCCCCCAATGCTCGGAGCATCGAAGATGCAGGAGCGATCCCCAACGCAATCATAGCTGCTTTGCCACGAGATAGTGCACGGCCGGTACCCCGCAGCAATCGCCAGCACCTGTCGGACGCGCAGCGGGAGAAGCTCGGCGGTAACATCCCCCAGCGCAATTCCACCACTTTCGGCACAGAGCGAGCGGAGCCACTGCGGCGGGCGGTGTCCGAGTGTCAGCACAATCAATCGCACTCCGGTCTGCCGCACCAGCTCTGCAATCCCTGGTGGTTGGGATGATGGGAAAAGATGCTCGGTAACGACCAGTGCACATCGCCACTGGCGCGTCGAACGCGCAGCGAGCACAACAGCGCCAAGGAGCGTATCGGCAAGCGCACGGTGCGGTACGGCAACCTCCAGGGGTTCGGCACGGTCGAGGATCTCGGCAATCTGGCCTGCATTTGCGGTAAAGTCCGAGGCAATGTAGGGACGCCCGCCGAAGATCACCGCACCGAGTGTGCTCTGCGGTGGTGCGGTCGCTTCCCACGTCTGGAGCAGCGCGCGTGCTTGGCTTCGAACCAGCTCACTGGCCCAGTCGAGCGCCATGATCGCTGCAATCGGCGCAGGCTCCCACTGCGGCGGGCACGCCACTGCCGCCGTCGTTTGCCGCACCACTCCCATTCGCTCAGTCACAAGGCGGTCCCGCTGCGGATCGAGCGGGGATGGATTCCCCTGGCTATCGAAGCTAAACAGCTGCATCGTCACCAGAGGGAACGACGCCGTGGAGATGTCAGCGACGACGAACTGCTGCGTGCTGGCTCTGCTCGCCAGCACGCAGAATGCCACCATCCCAAGCCACCACTTGGAACACGCGCGGATGTTGCCACCAGTGCCGAGCATCGAAGTGCTTCTACCGTGGGCAGAAAAAAAGCGTGCCGTCGCCTGTTTGCTCCTGGCTCAAAATTAGCACTGCAGCATGCCCATCCGACGGTATCTTTGCGACCCCACGTACGATCACCGAACCAGCAGCGAGTGAGCAACATCGAGCGCATCCTTGATCAGCTCAACCCTGAGCAACGCCAAGCAGTGACAACGACCGAAGGGCCGGTCCTGGTCATCGCAGGTGCAGGGAGCGGCAAGACGCGCGTGCTGACTGCGCGGGTGGCATACCTGATCGCAAGCGGCATCCCGCCGGAACGCATCGTCGCGATGACGTTCACCAACAAAGCTGCCGATGAGCTTCGCCATCGCATCGCTACGCTCTGCGATGCATGGTCTGCCCGACGCGTATGGGCGGGGACGTTCCACTCCATCTTCGCCCGACTGCTCCGCCGCAATGCAGAGCACCTGGGATTTTCTCCGAACTTCACGATCTACGACGAAGACGATTCGCTGGCCCTCATCCGCCGGCTTCTCAAGGAGCAGAACATTGACTCCAAAGAGCTTCCTCCGCAAGCAGTACGCTCAGCCATTTCCCGCGCAAAGAACGATCTTGTCGTGCCCGAAGAGTACGCCCAGCGCGCAGGAACGCCCCGCGAGCGGCATATCGCGACCATCTACCACCTCTACCAGCGTGCGCTCCGCCGCGCCGACGCGATGGACTTCGACGACCTGCTCGTGAACATGATTGACCTGCTGGCAAGCTCCGACGAGCTGCTCCAACTTTACCAAGACCTCTTCCACTACATCCACGTGGACGAGTACCAAGACACCAACAGCGCGCAGTACGAAGTCCTCAAGCTGCTCGCCGGAGGGCACCGAAACCTGTTCGCTGTCGGCGACGACGCCCAGAGCATCTACAGTTGGCGTGGTGCGCGCATCGAGAACATCTTCGACTTCCAGCGAGATTTTCCCGAACACGTCCTCATCCGGCTGGAGCAGAACTATCGCTCCACACAGGTCATTCTCGATGCCGCCAATGCACTCATCGGCAACAACCAGCAGCAAATCCCCAAGAAGCTCTGGACCGCGCGCAGTGGCGGTGAGCCAATTCGCGTCGCAAGCTTCTGGGACGAGCTCGATGAAGCCAGCGGCATCGTCCGCTACGCCGAGGAGCTCCGCGCTCGCGGAAGCGTCGCAGCGTGGTCTGAGATTGCCGTGCTCTACCGCATCAACGCACAATCGCAAGCGATCGAAGATGAATTCCGCCGAGCGCAGATTCCCTACCGCATCATCGGGGGCATTTCGTTCTACAAGCGGAAGGAAATCAAGGATGCGCTCGCGTACTTGCGATTGCTGTTGAACCCAAACGATGAGGAAGCGTTTCTCCGCATCGTCAACGAGCCGCCGCGCGGCATTGGCCAAGCAACGCTGGGACACCTCCAACGGTGGGCACGCGAGCATCACCAGTCGCTGCTTTCGGCTGCGCAGCAGGCGCGTTCGATCGTGGCAATTGCAAAACAGAAACAACTGGTGCTCGAACAACTCGGCGCACTCGTTGCACGGACGACTGCCCTGCTCGGCACTCTGCCGCTGGGCGAGCTTGTGCACCAGTACCTCGATACCGTCGGTCTGCTCGGCTACTACCGCAGTCAATCAACCGAAGAAGCGCTCGACCGTTTCGAGAACCTCGCACGACTGATTGCGGACATCACCCAGTACTCGGTACAAGCCGCCGAAAGTAGCACCGACGCCTCGCTGGCTGAGTACATGCAGCACGTCTCGCTGCTGACGAGTGTGGACGAAGCGGCAACTGGCGACGCAGTACAGCTGATGACTCTCCATGCTGCCAAAGGACTCGAGTTTCCCGTTGTCATCATCGCAGGACTCAACGAAGGATTGCTGCCTCTGGTGCGCGCAACGACGACCGAACGCGACAACGCCGAAGAGCGGCGGCTTTTCTATGTCGGGATCACCCGTGCGCGGGAGCGTCTTCTGCTGACGTACGCTCGGAATCGTTCGCGCTTTGGGTTGATGGAGGGATCGCTGCCATCCCGCTTCCTTGGGGAACTTCCCCAAGAGCTGCTCGACGCCGATAGACCTGATGAGCTCCGCCGCACATCATCCCGCGGGCTACTGGCAGGGCTGCCACATGCAGAGCAACGAATGCAGCACCGCAGCACGGGAAATGGATTCCGCCCTGGCCAGCGTGTCCTGCACCCTGCCTTCGGCAGCGGGACAGTCGAGCGCGTCGAGGGTCGGGGCGCGGATGCAAAAGTGCGCGTTCGATTCGACGTCGTCGGCTCAAAGCTCTTGCTTGTGCGCTATGCGCCGCTCGTGCTGATGGAGTAGCAGCACGCAGGGATCTTGCGCTACTCTTACTGAACAGGCGTGATTTTCAAGTACGACCCCGCCTCGACAGTCGTTGCCGTTGCGTTCGAGCTGTTCTGCGCCCACTGCACCTGCACATTCCCACCTGAGGAACCCATCGTGATGATGCCGCGAATGCGTGCGTAGCCCCAGGTGTTGTCAATTTGATCCCACGAGATTTCATCACTGCTGGAGGTGAGCTTGCGATAGACCCAGTGGTGTTGATCATCTTTCTTGAGTTCGGCGTAGAGTTTCATCGAAGCTCCAGAGGGGATACTTACCCGAATTTTGATCCCACCACTGCCACCAGAGATGAACATGTAGGCCTCGATCTCGAAGATTTGATTGGCGCTGGCAGTGTACACCAGAGCATTGTCGTTTTGGTAGGTGGTGCTGCTGGTGACACTCTGGTCGCTGGTTTTCCGAACATAGGTGGGTGCACCCATGATGCTTGCGAGGGATCGCTTTTTCACGACGCCAGCAGTATCCACCACCAGAACCGTTGATGATGTATCGGATTGGAGTCCTTGAAGGCGGAGCGGATTGCTCGTGGCAGCTACGTGGAGCGCTGTCGTCGGCGAGGTAGTTCCAACACCAAGCCTACCCGCCGAAGTGAACACCATCACACTGTCTTTCGTGCTATTGAGATCGTTCGAGATGCGGAAGAGCTCCGTGGAGGTGCCGTTGCCCTCGAGGTTGAAAAGCCCCGATGGTGAGGTGGTGCCAATGCCAAGAGCACCAGCACCGGTAATCCGCAGTCGCTCTTGGTTATTGGTCCGCACCACCAGTGGCTGCGCATCGGTGGTGCCCAAAAAGTTCGTCGCTGGATTGGTGCCACTATTGCCCGTCAAGCTCCAGCCGACGCTACTGACAAGCCCCGCGACAGCACGCCGCTCAAGATTGTTGTTGTTCCATACCACAACCTCCGTCGCTGAAGAGTTACTCGGAATATTGGGGAAGGCAATTGCCGTTCCGTTTGCCGAGAGATTCCCACCGATGGTTGTGTTGCTGGCAATATTTGCTGTGCCATTGACATCGAGTGTTGCGCTCGGAGATGCAGTTGCGATCCCAACATTTCCTGTACTGGTAATGACCATGCGCTGTGAGTTATTGGTGCGGAAGCGCAGGTCGTTATTGTCGGTGGTGCCGAGGAATCCACTGGTTACGCCAGCGTTTCCACTGGGTGACCAGAACGTTGTCCATTGAAGCGATGGCGAAGTGCTATTGCCGTTGTCGGTCGCTAATGCGAAGCGATTGGTACCGTTACCACTGTTAGTCGGTCCACTGGTAGGGAGGGTGTAATCGAGATTGACCGACTGCGAACCGGCACGGAAGGCAGTCCACCTCGAGTCAAGGTTGGGTGTACCAAAGTAGAGTCGTGCACCTGTGCCTCCATCTTTTTGGATAAACAGATCTCCCGAACCCGCAGCACTACTACCCCGAAGGTGGAGCATGTATTGCGGCTGCACTGCGCTTGTAAAGTTGCCAAGACCAAGGTGCTTATTGGTCGCATCCCAATATGCATAGTCTGCTGGTCCGATGGTGCTATCGTTGACCCAGTAGGTTATGTAAGGAGCATAACCAGTACCTACAGCACGATTGACTGGGCTCAGTGCTGTTCCTTGCGTTGTATCCCAAGCAAGTGCAACATTGATATTACTGCCACTTGTTGAAACCGAAATCACTTTCAGAACGTCGCCAACGTTCGGGGTGTCAATTGGAAAGATGTATATGTAGTTTCGCCCGCTATGATTTCCAGCCTGAAATGCGGTGTAGCTTCCAAGGTTGGTTGAATTATCAGGCACTTCCAACCGAAGTTGTGATGCAACGCCATTATTATTCTCGATAGCAAGGTATTTACCACCACTGGTGCCAGCCAATCCAAAGAGTCGGATTTCACCGGTACTGAGCATTCGCATGTACTCTGTGTTACTCGTAAAGAGCGACAACGAGTTGTTCTCGTACTGGCGCAGTTCTGCGGCACCACTTGAAGAGACGCCGATATTGAATCCATCATTGCTGCCTGTCCCTGTCGTGGAGCCATTAGTGACTTTGAGGTACGTTGCAGTACTGGTACCTCCATCGAGGTGCAAGCGAGACTGGGGAGTTGCGATACCAATGCCAGTATTGCCGCTGACAATCAATCCATTAGTTGGTGCAGCAGTTGACCCAGCATATGCACCAACCGCTACACCACCGTTGACGTCAAGACGGGATAGTGGTGAGGAAGTGCCAATGCCCACATTACCACTGACAATCGCACCATTACTTGGTGCCGGTGTTGAACCGGCATAAGTCCCAATAGCCACACCCCCGGCTACGTCGAGGAGCGACTCGGGTGCCGTCGTCCCGATACCGACGTTACCGCTGCTGGTAATTCGCATCCGCTCGCTGTTGTTGGTGCGGAGAGCAAGCGGCTGCGCGTCGGTGGTGCCGAGAAAATTCGTGCTCGGGTTCGTAGCGGCATTCCCAGTCAATGACCATGCATAGGTCGTAACTGCTGCAGACGGACTCACCCACGAGAGATTCCCACTGGCATCGGTTTGCAGCAGCCCCGCTTGAACTGTCGTCACCGGCGTCAAGCTCGCCGGCAGCGTGTAGGTGATGTTCGCTCCCTGCGGCTGCGCTCGAAACGCGGTGTACTCCGCGCCCGAACCTGACGGCTCGTAGAGCCGAAGTTCCCGCGCTGTGTTGTCGGTGTTGCTCACCACAATATGCCCCTCGCTCCGAATATCCCCACCAACATGCAACCGTGACGTCGGACTCGTTATCCCGATCCCGACATTACCGCTACCGTACACAGTCATCACCTCCGTCCCCGCTGGCGCATTCAAAAATGAGAACCGTGCACCACTGTTCCCAAGATGAATCCGAAACTGGCTCCCTTGGATGCCAAATCCATACTGATCGCTGCCTCCATCGTAGATAGCAAGCTTGGTATTTGCTTGGTCTGTACCCAGCGAAAGCTTCGCTCCAGGGGATGTGGTACCAATCCCAACATTGCCGCCAGCATCAACCCGCAAGCGCTCGGTGTTGCTTGTCCGCACGACCAACGGCTGTGCATCGGTCGTACCCAGAAAGTTCGTTCCAGGATTCGTCCCGCTGTTGCCCGTCAGGGACCAGGCCGTGCCCGATACCAACGTACTTGCCGAGCGGACCTTGACCACTCCAGTGGCATCGGCTACCAGCACTTGTGTCAGTGTGTTGTCTGTCTGCAAGCCCTCCAAGCGCAGCGGGTTGCTGGACGCTACCACGTGCAGCCGGTTCGTCGGGGAGGTGGTCCCAATGCCGACGTTCACTGTGGCCGGTGCCCCGTTGACTCCTGCAACTGAGCCCAGGACAAGGGCATTGCTCACATCTACTCGGGCCCAGGACCCAATTGCTGTTGCATTGGTCAAATTGCTTGCGCCAACAGTTGCACCAGCACCCAGAGCAGTATTGTAGGATCCACCGACATTACCTTCAAGTGCCCGATATCCCACGGCGGTGTTTGCCGCCCCTGTCTGGTTTCCTTCCAATGCCGACCTTCCAACGGCGGTGTTTCGTTCTCCTACCGTCGTACTGTAAAGAGCTGCCATCCCAACCGCCGTGTTATCGGAGCCCGTCGTCAAGGATAGCAAAGCAGCTGCTCCGATGCCGGTGTTGAATTGTCCTGTCGTTTGTGCTGCACCGGCATTATATCCGACCATCACAGAGTAGCGTGGCGCAGAAAAATCGGTTCCAGCTCCAGCTCCTTCCCCGATCAACACGCTCGCACCCGCATTGAGAAACTCTAGTCTGCCCCGCCCATCGGCACTGAGCCGCAGGTATCCGCCAGTTGGATAGCCAGTTGTATTAGTCCGGAGAATGAGCGGCTGTGCATCGGTCGTGCCCAAAAAGTTCGTCCCAGGATTCGTCCCGCTGTTGCCCACCAGACTCCACGCATTCGCACTCACCAACCCAGAAGCAGACCGGCGCTCGAGATTGTTGGCATTCCACACCACCACTTCCGTCCCAGTCGAACTGGACGGTATGTTCGGTACAGCAACAACCGACCCACCTATCGAAGTATTGCCACTCACATTCAGCGTACCACTGACATCGAGCGTCGCTCCTGGCGTCGTCGTCCCAATACCAACGTTGCCACCGCTGGTAATCCGCAGCCGCTCGCTGTTGTTCGTGCGAATCACAAGCGGTTGATTATCGGTCGTACCCAAAAAGTTTACCCCAGGATTCGTCCCGCTGTTGCCCACGAGACTCCAAGCATTTTGCGCAACAAGCGGCGATAGATCCACCCAGCTCAATCCTCCCGCCCCAAGCTGGAGGATTTGCCCAACGCTTCCTGGCGGAAGGAGGGAGATTTGACCCGTAGCGCCATTGACCCACATCAATTGATTTGATGCTGTCCCCAGCGTTGGGGGCAAGAGCAATCGGTACTGCGAGGTTGCAGTCTGCGGCAGCAACAGCCAAGCAGCTCCTCCAGCAGTACTTCGCAATCGGAGCGAATCTGCACCGACACCCTGTGCATAAGCGGATGTTACTGCGACAAGTACAGGAAGAAAAATGCATAGTTTTCTCATCGTGTCATCCAGTGATGTGGAACTTGGCTCATCCATGCTGCACTACGGGTTGATGATGATGTAATGGATCGCGTAGGTATTGTCAATAGCCATGGTCGTCGCAATAGTGAAGGTGTCGGTCGCAGCATTGATGTTGGTCACCATTGCACCAACGACACCCGAGCTACTCGAGCCATAGACAGTCACCACAACGACAGCACCTGGCTGGATATCTTGCCCTGGGCTTATCGTGAACTGGGATGCTGTGGTAGTCGGTGTGAATATTCCTTTGAGAATTCCACCCCCGACGATACTTGCCACACTTGCTTTCTTGACAACTCCTGTTGCCGTCACTGTCAAGACTTCAGCAGGGGAAGCATCTGTCTGGACTCCCTCGAGACGGAGAGGATCACTCGGTGCGTTGACGTGGAGTCGGTGGGTCGGGCTTGGAGTACCGATACCAACATTGCCACCAGACTCAACCCGTAGCCGCTCACTTCCATTTGTCCGCAGAACGAGTGGTTGCGCATCTGTCGTTCCTAAAAAGTTGGTCGCAGGGTTGGTCCCGCTATTGCCTTTGAGCTGCCAAGCAAATGGAGTAGCAACCACCAGCGAGTCAAACCGACCAACACGACCACGCACGCTATCGGCTGTGACCGTATCTGACCACACATGCTTTGTCGTCAATCGCCGAATATCGAGCGAATCCACACTCCACGTCCACTCCGGCGTCTGACCAGCGCCCTTGCTCTTCAAGAGCTGACCGCTGGTGCCCGCGCTGCCGTTCGTCTCCAGCGGCGCATTCGTGCCGGTCAAGTTCACACGGTTGGCACGCACAATACCTGTGCCGCTGGCTTCTACCGTCGAGCCGTTGCCAACGGTCAGCGTCTGGTTCTGATTGATGCCGCTCTTGACCGAATCAAACGGAATCGCTGCACGCAACACCCCACCGCTGCTGTAGAGCGAGTCTATCCGAAGGCTACTGATGTACGCCGTGTCGCCGCGCACAAAGTCAACCACCACCGAATCAAACCGCCCAACCCGTGCACGCACCGAATCTGCCGTCAGCGTATCGCTCCAGATGTGATCAACCGTCAAACGCCCAACATCGAGCGAATCCAACCGCCACGTCCACTCCGGCGTCTGACCTGCGCCCTTGCTCTTGAAGAGCTGACCGCTGGTGCCCGCATTCCCATTGGTCTCCAGCGGCGCATTCGTGCCGGTCAGGTTCACGCGGTTGGCACGAACAATCCCACTGCCACTGGCTTCCAGCACCGAACCGTTCCCTACCGTCAGCGTCTGGTTCTGGTTCACACCACTCTTGACCGAATCAAACGGCACCGCCGCTCGCAGCACACCCGTGCTGTAGAGCGTATCTATCCGAAGGCTGCTGATGTACGCCGTATCCCCGCGCAGAAAGTCCACAATCAGCGAGTCAAACCGCCCAACACGACCACGCACCGAATCGGCCGTCAGCGTATCAGCCCACACGTGATTGGTCGTCAGACGACCAATGTCGAGCGAGTCCAAGCTCCATGTCCACTCCGGCGTCTGACCAGCACCACGGCTCTTGAGCAACTGACCATTCGTCCCAGCATTCCCATTAGCCTCCAACGGCGCACTCGTGCCCGTCAAGTTCACTCGGTTGGCACGCACAATACCTGTACCGCTGGCTTCCACCGTCGAGCCGTTGCCAACGGTCAGCGTCTGATTCTGATTGATGCCGCTCTTGACCGAATCAAACGGAATCGCTGCACGCAACACCCCACCGCTGCTGTAGAGCGAGTCTATCCGAAGGCTACTGATGTAGGCCGTGTCGCCGCGCACAAAGT